>Ga0209478_1000081_pt1 | contig 204356 bp, 173 predicted proteins | sample DewCreD2012metaG_5_FD_184109 | JGI IMG/M metagenome (GOLD analysis project Ga0209478, IMG submission 184109) | Hot spring sediment bacterial and archeal communities from British Columbia, Canada, to study Microbial Dark Matter (Phase II) - Dewar... ...
TCACTTCGACCTCCGTAAAGTGGCGATGTTTCATGGCATTACTCCCCCGGAAGGTATTTCCGGGGATTAAGACGATGTGACATTTCAAATTGGGAATAAAATAGGACATTTCAAATTGGAAACCACAAAATATTCCGATATACTATACATGATAGATTAAACAGAGTAAACTACAGTAGTTTGTGGGTACGAAATGCCTGACATTCCGGATAGAAGGAGGCAATTCCCGTGGAACGGCAGATACGCTACCAGAGGGAGGCAGACCTCGAGTGGGCACACAATTTCACGAAACATCCCAACTGTGAGCGCTTGTTGTCGTGTATTCAGTGTGGAACCTGCTCGGGCACCTGCCCTCTGTCTGTCTACATGGACCTGACGCCGCGTCAGGTCATAGCGATGGTTCGTGAGGGCTTCCGTGAAGACGTACTGCGCTCCAAGACCATCTGGCTGTGTGCCAGTTGCTATGCCTGCAGTGTGGAGTGTCCTCAGAACATCAAGATAACAGACATCATGTACCGCCTGAAGCGCGAAGCCATCCAGAGCAATCTCTACCCCAAGCGTTTTCCCATCCCTGTGCTGGCGCAGGAGTTCTGCGAGCTGGTACGCCGGCGTGGGCGAAACTCGGAGTTCTGGGTGGTGTTTCGCATGGCGCTGCGTTCGAACCCCTTTGTCCTGCTCACCATGGCTCGCACGGGATGGGACCTGTGGCGTACGGGCAGACTATCCCTGCGCATGGAGCGGATCCAGCGGGTGAACGAACTGCAGTACATCTCCGCCGCATCCAAGGAGGTGGACTAAATGGAACCTTCCGCCAAGTACCTGTATTACCCCGGCTGTTCGCTGAAGGGCACGGGTATCGCCTATGAGGAAAGCCTGCTGACGACCTTTTGTCTGCTGGAGATGCCCATCCAGGAGCTGCCCGACTGGAACTGCTGTGGTGCCACTACTTACATGTCGGTCAGTGAAACTTCCGCGACTCTGCTGGCGGCGAGAAACCTCGCTCTGGCACGCCGGACAGGTTCCAGAGACCTGCTGGCTCCATGCAATGCCTGTTATCTCACCCTGCGCAAGAGCCAGGAACTGGTGGCACACTATCCGCAGATAGCGCAGGAGACCGAGCGGTTCTTGGAACAGGCAGGCTTGCCGCGCCTCGATTCGGTGCGCGTGAGACATCCTCTGGAGGTGCTCTACAACGATGTGGGGCTCCAGCGATTGCGCGAACTGACCGTACGTCGCCTGCAGGGCGTACGGATGGCGTCATACTACGGTTGTCAGGCGGTGCGCCCCTATGGGGAGGTGGACGACCCGCACAACCCCACACGCATGGATGAGATTCTCAAAGCAGTGGGCGTGGAGGTGGTGGACTACAGCCTCAAGACAAAATGTTGTGGCGGTTCTCACACCGGAACCATCCATGACGTGGGTGTTCGCTTGAACTACATCCTGCTCAAAGAAGCGATGCGCCGTGGTGCGCAAGCTCTCGTGACTATCTGTCCGCTCTGTCAGTTCAACCTGGATGCCTATCAGGCGGAGATTCGCAAGCAAACCGGTGAACCGATAGACATGCCCATCCTTTATCTCACTCAGGTAGTCGGTTGGGCACTGGGTGGCGAGTTCCGTGAGCTGGGCTTGCATCGTGCCATTTCGGGCAGGAAACTCGTCGAGCAGTGGTTCACCGCGAAGAAGGAGGCAGAAACCTATGTCTGAGCAAAAAAACGGCGAAGTGCGTATCGGAGTTTACGTCTGTCATTGCGGAGCAAACATCGCCGATACCGTAGATGTGAAGGCGGTGGCGGAGTACGCCGCAACGCTACCGGGGGTGGTGGTAGCACGAGACTACAAGTACATGTGCTCCGACCCAGGCCAGGAACTGGTGCAGGAGGACATCCGCAACCTGAATGTCAACCGTGTGGTGGTGGCAGCGTGCAGTCCCTCCCTGCATGAAAACACCTTCCGGGGTGCCGCCGAGCGAGCCGGGCTGAACCCCTTCTTCGTGCAGATGGTCAACATCCGCGAGCATGACTCGTGGGTGCATAGTGACCGCGAAGCGGCAACCGAAAAGGCGAAGGACCTGGTGCGTGCGGCGGTTCGGCGTGTGTACTTCCACAAACCGCTGGAGAAGCGGCGCGTGCCCATCCACTCCGAAGTGCTGGTGGTGGGTGGAGGTATCGCCGGTATCCATGCCGCCCTGACTGTTGCCAACTCGGGGAAGAAAGTTTACCTGGTGGAACGCGAACCCACCATCGGTGGGCACATGGCACAGTATGACAAGACCTTCCCCACGCTGGACTGCGCCGCGTGTATCCTCACGCCCAAAATGTCCGCGGTGAAGGCACATCCGAATATCACGCTCTGGACGTACTCGGAAGTGGTGAGCGTGGATGGCTCCGTCGGCGACTACAAGGTGGTGGTGAAGCGCAAGCCGCGCTATGTACGCGAAGACCTGTGCGTTGGCTGCTTGCAGTGCATCGACACCTGCGTCTTCAAGGAGCCGAAGTTCGATGACGAGTTCAACATGGGGCTGAGCAAGCGCAAGCCGATATACATCCCCTTCCCGCAAGCCACCCCCAAGGTCGTGGTCATCGACCCCGAGGCGTGCATCCAGCTGAAGACAGGCAAGTGCAAGAAATCCTGTCTGGAAGCCTGCGTGGAGCGAGGAGCCATCGACTTTGACCAGAAAGAGAGCTACGAGGAGATACACGTCGGCTCCATCATTATCGCCACCGGTTTCCAGACCTTTGACCCGCGCCGAATGCCTCAGTACGGCTACGGCAAGTACCCGAACGTGTACACCACCCTGGAGGTGGAGCGGCTGGTCAATGCCTCGGGTCCCACAGGTGGGCAGGTAGTCACTCGCGACGGGCGCGTGCCCAAGAGCGTGGGGATTATCCTGTGTGTGGGCTCGCGTGATGAGAACACCAACCGCTGGTGCTCGCGCGTGTGTTGCATGACCTCCTTGAAGCTGGCACACCTCATCAAAGAGCACACGGGTGCGGAGGTGTTCATCTTCTACATCGACATGCGCGCCGCGGGCAAAGGCTACGAGGAGTTTTACCAGCGCGTGCTCAACGAGGGCGTGCACTTTGTGCGCGGACGCGTGGCGGAAATCACCGACTGGGCACTCGACCCCTCCGAAGAAGGCAAGCTGGTAGCAAGGGTAGAAGACACCAACACCGGCTTCGTGCGGCGTATCCCGCTGGACATGGTGGTGCTTGCGGTCGGGCTGGAACCGCAGCCGGATGCCCTGAACGTGCAGAGACTGTTCGGCATCGGCTGCTCGCTCGACGGGTTCTTCCTGGAGAAGCACCCCAAGCTGGCTCCCGCGCCCACCTATACCGATGGTATCTTCATCGCGGGAGTCTGCCACGGTCCGAAAGACATTCCCGACACCGTGATGCAGGCAGGCTACGCTGCCGCTGAAGCGATTGCACTGGCAGACACAGGCTACTTTGAACTGGAGCCCAACACTGCCTACATCGTGGAAGAGGAGTGCTCCGGCTGCAAGAGCTGCATCCCGCTGTGCCCGTATCAGGCAATCACCTTCAACGAAGGGAAGCAGAAAGCGTACATCAACGAGGTGTTGTGCAAGGGATGCGGCACCTGCGTCGCCGCCTGTCCGTCGGGTTCCATCAAGCAGAACCTGTTCGAGGATGAAGAGATATTCAGCGAGATCGAGGGCGTGCTGGCATACGCCCAGTAAACGGAGGGATGAGCATGGAAGACAAACCGGTAACAGCCGACAAGCTCTCCACCAGTAAAGATTGGGAGCCCTTGATTGTGGCTTTCTTCTGTAACTGGTGTACCTATACTGCGGCAGACCTGGCAGGCGTCTCCCGGATGGGCTACGACCCGAACGTGCGCGTCATCCGCGTGATGTGTTCCGGTCGAGTAGACCCGCAGTTCGTTCTGGATGCTTTCGCGCACGGTGCAGATGGCGTGCTGATCGGCGGATGCCACCCGGGAGACTGCCACTACGTGGAAGGCAACTATAAAACCCTGCGCCGCTACCTCTTGCTCAAACGCCTTTTGCGAGAGCTGGGCATCGAAGAGGGTCGCCTGCGGCTGGAGTGGATTGCCGCTTCCGAAGGCGAGAAGGTGAGCAAGACCATCAACGAGATGGTGGACCAGGTACGCGCGCTGGGACCGTTGCGGCTGACCCGCAAGTTCAAAGAGTGGGATGCCGAACTGGCAGCCTTGGAGGCGGAAGCGCAAAGTGAGGAGGTGGCAGTCCATGCCTGACAAACCCAAAATCGCGTTCTACTGGTGCGCCTCGTGTGGAGGGTGTGAGGAGTCCATCGTCGACCTCGCCGAAGACATCCTCGAGGTCGCGCAGGCAGTGGATATCGTCTTCTGGCCCGTGGCGATGGATTTCAAGCGCAAAGACGTCGAGGCGATGCCCGATGGCTCCATCCTCGCCACGATGGTCAACGGCTCCATCCGCACCTCCGAGCAGGAGGAAATGGCATACCTGCTGCGCCGCAAGAGCCAGATCCTGATTGCTTACGGCTCGTGCGCCCACACGGGAGGCGTTCCGAGCCTCGCCAACCAGTTCAGCAAAGAGCAAATCCTGCGCTACGTCTACGAAGAAGCGCCGACGGTGGTCAATGAGCAAAGGGTACGCCCACAGCCCCGTCATCAGCACAACGGCACGGCGGTTACCCTGCCGGAGTTTCGGGGACTGGTGCGGAGCCTGGACCAGGTGGTAGAGGTAGACTACTACCTGCCCGGTTGTCCCCCCACCCCCAAGCTGCTGAAGCAAGCGGTGTTGACCCTGCTCTCGGGGAACTTGCCGCCGAAAGGTACGGTGCTGGCGCCCGATACCGCGCTGTGCGACCAGTGCCCGCGTAAGGAGACCAAACCCACCGACCTGAAGATCAACGAGTTCAAACGCCCGCACTGGACGCAGATAGACCCCAATACCTGCTTCCTGGCACAGGGCATTATCTGCATGGGACCTGCCACCCGTTCGGGTTGTGAAGCGCAGTGTATCTCCGGCAATATGCCCTGCACGGGATGTTTCGGGCCGACCTCGCGTGTGCGGGACCAGGGAGCGAAGATACTCTCCTCACTGGCATCCTCCGTCAATGCCCGCGAGCCGGAGGATATCGAGAAGATACTGGACGGCATTGCGGACCCGGTGGGAACCTTCTATCGCTACTCACTGGCGAAATCCTTACTGCGCGCGAAAGTGACTCGTTGAGGAGGGATGAAGAATGGACGAGAGCATTCAGACCGTATGGAACGAAGCGCAAACCCGCGCGAATGAAGCCTATTACGTCCAGAGGCGACGTATCACCGTAGACCCCATCACCCGCCTGGAGGGTCACGGTAAGATCGATATCTTCCTCAACGAGCAGGGAGAAGTGGAAAGAGCCTACTTCCAGGTGCCTGAACTGCGCGGCTTCGAGGTGTTCTCCCTGGGACGACCGGCGGAAGACATGCCCCAGATTACCAGCCGTATCTGCGGGGTGTGCCCAACCGCGCACCACATGGCGGCAACCAAAGCACTAGACGACCTGTACCGGGTAGAGCCGCCTTCACCCGCCCGCAAAATCCGCGAGCTGGTGTACAATACCTTCATGCTGGAAGACCACGCACTGCACGTGTACGTGCTGGGCGGTCCCGACTTCATCGTAGGACCCGATGCGCCGCCGGAAATGCGCAACGTACTGGGCGTTATTCAAACGGTAGGGGTAGACATCGGCAAGCGTGTGATTGCCACGCGCCGTCGACTGCGCGAGTTTATCGCCTACCTGGGCGGCAAGGTCGTGCATCCGGTACTGGGGTTGCCCGGAGGCGTCGCGAAGGGCATTGCACCCGAAGACCTGCCACGCTTCCAGGAACTGGCGAAGGACGCCCTGGATTTCGCCCTGTTCACCCTGCAGGTGTTCCAGGACGTGGTGCTGAAGAACCAGGCGTACGTAGACCTCATCACCTCAGATACCTATACCCACCGCACCTACTACATGGGGCTGGTGGATGAGAAAAACCGCCTGAACTTCTACGACGGCAAGGTGCGGGTGGTTTCACCGGATGGGAAAGAGTACGCCAAGTTCGCCGCGCAGGCGTATCTGGACTATATCGCCGAGCACGTGGAGTCCTGGAGCTACGTCAAGTTCTGTTATCTAAAGGGCATCGGCTGGAAGGGCTTCACCGATGGCGCAGAGAGCGGCATCTACTCGGTGGCGCCGCTGGCGCGGTTGAACGCATCCGACGGCATGGCGACACCCGAAGCGCAGAAAGCGTACGAACAGTTCTTCAATACCTTTGGGCAGAAGCCGGTGCACCACACGCTGGCAAATCACTGGGCGCGCGTGATCGAAATGGTATACGCCGCCGAGCGTATCGTGGAGCTCATCCACGACCCTGAAATCACCAGCCAGAACCTGCGCGTCATCCCCACCACCAGCCCGACGGTAGGTGTGGGGGTGGTGGAAGCCCCACGGGGCACGCTGTTCCACCACTACGAGACCAATGAGGACGGTATCCTGCGCAAGGTGAACCTCATCGTCGCCACGCAGAACAACTCTGCCCGGATGGCGATGAGCGTGGAGAAGGCGGCAAAGGGGTTGATTCACGGCGGCGAAGTGTCTGAAGGACTGCTGAACAAGGTGGAGATGGCGTTCCGCGCGTATGACCCGTGTCATGCTTGCGCGACGCACTCCCTGCCCGGACAGATGCCGCTGATACTGACCGTCTACAACGCGCACGGTGAAGTGGTGCATCAGCAGAAGCGATGAACGAGCGCAGCGCACGCATTCTGGTGCTGGCTTTAGGCAACGACCTGCTCGGCGATGACGGCGTTGGGTTGGAAGCGGCGCGCCAGATTGCCGGGCAGGTCGACGGCTCGGTCGATGTAGTAGAGACGGGTGAAGCCGGGCTGGCGCTGCTGGAGCTAATGGAGGGCTACGAGCGTGCGCTGCTCATCGACTCGGTGGTGACAGGGCGCCATCCACCCGGCACGGTGATAGAGTTCTCGCCGGAGGACTTCCGCAAGGTGGTGGCGCCCTCGCCGCATTACGCCGGCTTGCCGGAAGTCATGGAGATGGCACACCGCCTGCAGATTCCTTTCCCCCAGCACATCCGCATCTTAGCGATGGAAGTGCTGAACCCCTACGAGTTCCGCATCGGCTTCTCGGAGCCGGTGCAGGAGGCACTGCCCCAACTGGTGCAGCGGGCACGTCAGGTGCTGCAAGGATGGATGCATCAGGCTTCGTAAGGCGTCATTGCACCAGCCTGCTTGCGACACGCTAAGGAATGTGGCACAATAAAAGCATGAGCGCTCCTGAGAAGCGAGTCATCCGTGTAGTGATGCTGGGACCAGCGCTGGATGTCAAGGGAGGGGTCTCTTCCGTAGAGCGTTTGATTCTCGCGCACGCTCCCGACCATGTGCGCATCCGGCACATTGCCACCATGCGCGACGGCAGGGTGTGGGTCAAGCTAGCAGTGTTTCTCCTCGCGCTGACGCGGTTTCTCAAGGTTCTGCTCATGCGACGCGCAGACCTGATACACATCCACTTTGCCAGTCGTGCCAGTACCTGGCGCAAGTCACTGCTGGCGCTCGTGGCTCGCTGGTTTAGCAAACCCTACATCCTGCATGCACACGGTGCGGAGTTTCACGAGTTCTTCCCTAAACAGCCACGCTTGCTACAGCGCTGGATTATCTCGATGCTCCGAAAGAGCCGCGCCCTGATTACAGTGTCCGAAAGATGGAAGCAGTTTTACCTCAATATCTCAGGGCTGCCCTCTGAGCATGTCGTTGTACTGCCAAACCCCATCAGCGTGCCCGAGGGGTGCCCAAGCCGGCGCGACAGGAGCACGGTGACTTTGCTCTTCCTGGGCAGGATGGAGAATAGAAAGGGACCGATTCGCGTGGTGCGGGCGTTCCATGCATTGCCGGACGAGCTGCGACGGCGTGCTTATCTCGTTCTGGCAGGGGACGGCGATGTGGAAGGCGTAAGGCGAGAAGTCAGTGCCCTCGGGCTGGAACAGCAGGTGACCGTACTGGACTGGGTGAACGCGGAACAGCGCAATGCCCTCCTCGCCGCCGCGGACGTGTTTGTACTACCCTCCCTGAACGAGGGTTTACCGATGAGCGTTCTGGAGGCGATGAGCTGGGGCATTCCGGTGGTGACCTCGCCGGTGGGAGGCATACCCGAGGTGGTGCAGGACGGCTTCAACGGTTTTCTGGTTCCACCAGAGGATATTCCCGCGCTGGCAAACGCCTTGCAGAGGCTGATTGAGGATGAATCGCTGCGCCTGCAGATGGGAGCCAACGCGCGAGCCAGCGTCGAGCATCTGGACATTCGCCGCTACTGGGAGAAGCTCGAGGGCATCTATCGCGCTGTCCTGTCGGAGTGCAGGCCATGAGTGTGGTCAAGAGCCTCGCAGCAAAGTTGAAAGGCATGTCCCTCGGCGACATGCTGCTGCGGCGCAATCCCCTGTTTTATCCCGCCGCACTGCGCGTGCTGAATCATCTCGACGGCGCCACGCTGGAAGAGAGACGGCGATTCACCGAAATGCGGCTGAAAAAGGTACTGCAAGCAGCTTCCCGTACACCCTACGGAAGACAGATGGGCGCAGGAAAAGACATCGCCGCATGGCCGCTTCTGGAGAAATCGCTCGTGCGCGATGACCCTCTGGCGTTCGTGCTACCACCGGTATGGCTCAGCAGCCCCGCCAGCACCAGCGGCACGACTGGTCTGCCGTTGAAGCTATACCGTTCGTTTCAGTCGGTATGCGTGGAACAGGCAAGCATCGACCGCCTGTTGCTGTCAAAAGGTGTTAACCCGCGTACCGCCCGTACTGCTGTGCTGCGAGGAGACAACATCAAAGACCCCACCGACAGGCAGCCGCCTTTCTGGAAGTTCGCGGCTGGTGGGCAACGTATGGTCATGTCCTCGAACCATCTGAGCCCTCAGACGATAGAGGCTTACCACAGCGCGTTGAGCGCGTTCGCGCCGGAGTGCTTGATGGCGTATCCCACCTCGCTGGAGTCGCTGTGCCGGTTGCTGCAAGAGTCCGGCAGATGCTTGCGTATTCCCCTCGTCGTAACATCTTCCGAAACGCTCACGCCCCAGACCCGACGGCTGGCGCAGGAGGTGCTGGGAGCAGAGCTCGTAGACTATTATGGGCAGGCGGAGCGGGTGGCGTTCGCATATAGTTTTCGGGAGGGAGAGTACCGCTTTCTGGCGGGCTACGCCTTTGTGGAGCTGCTGCCTTCGGGGGAAGAGGAAGACGCAGTGCTCTACGAAATCGTGGGCACCAATCTGTGGAACCTGAAAATGCCGCTGATTCGCTATCGCACGGGAGACCTGATTCGCCTCCCGAAAGGGCTTTCCGCATCTCAGCTCGAAGTGATTTGCTATGGGGTGGAGCCTTTTGGCGGGGTGCTCGGCAGACAGGGGGATTACCTCGTGTCACCCGATGGGGCACACCTGATGGGCATCGACCACATCCCGCGCGACGTGGAGCATGTGGTGCGGATGCAAGTGATTCAAGAATCGCTATATCGCGTGCGTATCCTCGTCGTGCCCGCCGAGGGGTTCAACGAGCAGGACCGCCAGCAAATCCTGCGTAACGCTGCGCTGAAACTGCCCGCCGAGATGCAAGTGGAGGTCGAAGTGGTTCAGGAACTGGTGCGCATGGCGCAGAATAAAGTTCCGTTCGTCATTCGTAAATTGAGCCATGAAGGAGGCACGCAAGATGACCATGCCCAAACTGGACAGCAAGGCCATTGAGCATCATTATCAGCACGCGAAAGAGGTGTACGCCGCTTACGGAGTCGACACCGACCGTGTTCTGGAGCAGATGAAAGGCATCTCTATCTCCCTCCACTGCTGGCAGGGGGATGACGTGGGCGGCTTCGAGAACCCCGAAGGGGAGCTGGGCGGTGGACTGGCGGTTACCGGCAACTACCCCGGCAAAGCCCGCACGCCCGACGAACTGCGCGCCGACTTGCTAAAGGCGTACAGTCTCATCCCCGGCAGGCATCGGCTGAACCTTCATGCGTTCTACGTGGACTATCCCGAAAAGGTGGAGCGCAACCAGCTGCAACCCAAACATTTTCAGAGCTGGATAGACTGGTCTACCCAGCACGGTATCCCTCTGGACTTTAACGGCACCTTCTTTGCACACCCTCTGGCAAGCGATGGCTGGACGCTGGCAAGCGCAGATAGCGGAGTACGACAGTTCTGGGTGGAACACGCCATTGCCTGCCGTAAAATCGCCGAGGCGATGGGCAAAGCGCAGGGCAGTCCCTGCATCCATAACCTCTGGATACCCGATGGTGAAAAGGACCTGCCCGCCGACCGCTGGGCGCCGCGCCAGAGGCTGAAAGAGTCGCTGGACGTCATCTACAGGGAACCGCTGGACAGGCAGTACGTCAAAGACGCTGTGGAGTCCAAACTGTTCGGCATCGGCTCGGAGTCGTATGTTGCTGGCTCCTGGGAGTTCTACCTGCCCTACGCGGTCAAGCACAACCTGCTGATATGCATCGATACAGGGCACTTCCACCCCACCGAACAGATTGCGGACAAGATTTCGGCAGTGCTGCTGTTCCTGCCAGAGATTCTGCTGCATGTCAGCCGCGGCATTCGCTGGGATAGCGACCACGTGGTGATTCTGAACGACGAGACGCGCTCCATTGCCGAAGAGATAGTGCGCGGTGAGGCATTGAGCCGCGTGCATATCGGGCTGGATTACTTCGACGCCAGCATCAACCGGGTTGCCGCATGGGTGATTGGTACGCGGGCGATGCTGAAGGCTCTGCTGATTGCCCTGCTGGAGCCTTCGCAGACCCTCAAGGAACTGGAAGCCTCCGGCGACCGCACCGCCCGCCTCGCGCTGATGGAGGAGCTGAAGACCCTGCCCTACAGCGCAGTCTGGGATTATTACTGCGAGACGCAGGGCGTGCCCGTCGGCGCGGCGTGGCTGGAAGAGGTGCGTCGCTACGAGCGCGAAGTGCTGGCGAAGCGATAGAGATGAAAATCGGTCCCAGGTCTGCGGGGGGACAAGCACCTGGGACCTTCTCACATCAACACCATACTCAATGAGCTGCGGCGTGTCAGCAGTGAACCAGCAGTGCTTCCATCCCTATATAGTGCAAGATTCGTACCAAAACGGGCGTTTTTGCTCCTTTTTACAGGTTTCTTGCAAAAATCTTTCAGGGCAACAGACGGCTGATGAGCTCCTCATCCGCCGAGTCGGGATACCGCCGGGCGATACTGCTGGCGAAGCGTTTGAAATCTGCCAGCGTGACCGCACGCTTGCCCCGCTTCTGAGAGAGATACGCCGCTCCCACAATGGCAGAGCACTCCGCCCCGAAGTTTTCGTCGCTGATGGAGCGTTCGCCCTTGCGCACACACTCGATCATGTTGCGTATCTCCCCGTAGAACGAGGACGGCCAGTACTCCCAGGTGGGACCGGTCGCCTCCACACGGCGGCATCCACCGGTAGCATCCTCCACCACCACAATGCGCCTGTCATCCTCGTGGGTAAAACGGATGGTGCCCATCGTGCCGATAATCACCGTGTCGGGCGAGTCGCGGTGGCTCCACGAACCTTCCACGTGCGCCGTGCTCCACGCCCCCGTTTGGGGATGTTCGAAGCGGATGAGGATGTGCCCGTCGTCTTCCACGCGCACCGGCTGGAACTGCCCCGACAGGATACGCTGTGGCATGCGGATGGTGATGCCAATCGGTTCAGCAGCTTTAACGGTGGTGGGGCGTTTGTCCAGCCCCGACAGATACCATGATGCGCCGACAGCGTGAATGCCGTTATCCAGCAGGGAACCGCCCCCGCCCGTGTCGGCGTTCCAGAAGTTGGGGTTGCCCTCGGGCCCGCCATGCGCCGTCGCCAGAAACATCATGACCGGCTCGCCAATCCAGCCGGCGTCGATAACCTTTTTGGCGGTGTAGTAGAAGGGGTCCCACAGCCAGTTCTCGTTGTGCTGGTACAGCTTGCCCGTGCGCTGTACGGTTTCCACCACACGTATACACTCCAGCCAGGTGCGCGCCATCGGCTTCTCGCACATCACATGCACGCCTGCCTCCAGCGCGGCAATCGCCATCGGTGCGTGCAGGTTGGGCTGCGTGCAGATGTCTACCAGGTCCAGCTGTGCCTCACGGAGCATTGTCTGCACATCCTGGTACATCTTCACCTCTTTGAGGTCTTGCCTGAGACGTTCGGCAGTTGCCATATCACCCCGCTCTTCCGCCTGCTTCGCTTTCTGCTTATACACCTCTTTCATGCGCGCCTCGGCAGCTGCCAGACTCTCCGTCGACACATCGCACAGCGCGACGAGCTGGCACGCGGGCAGGTCGGGATACGCGGGCAGATGCGCCCCGCGAAAGATGCCCCCCGTGCCAATGGCCCCCACACGTATCCGTTTCACGGTCAATTACCTCCTGCTCGTGAATGGTTAGCGGTCTATCTATTCGCAGACGGGGTCAGTGCGTCCTGTAGACAGAGAAGGGCAAGGCAGGTGATTAATCCTTGTAGCCTATAAGCAAGGACATCCTTACCCTTCTACAGAAGATATAAAGTAGGATGACCGAATTTGTGCTGTGTATCAACGACGGTGGCTATCACGCCAGCCTGATTGTAGGTAAAGTCTACCGACGGTCGGCTGATGCAGAGGCAGAATCCCTGAACCTCGTCCGAATTCTGGATGAGGACGCTTCTGAGCCAGAAGGGTACCTGTATCCCGCTTCCTTCTTTGTGCCGATTGAACTGCCCGAGCGAGCAAAAGAAGCACTGCTCGGCAGCACCGGGCGCGACGGCTAGATTCCGCTACCTCCATCCGGGCTGAACTTGTCCGGATACACCGACAGGGGCACCGCTTTCACCGTGCCTGATTGCAGTAGCACCAGCACCCATCCCCTTGCGCCCGGCGGTGGCGTGTCACGGCGGTTTTCCACCTTGAAAAAGGTCGCCCAGTGCCAGTTGCAGTCTGCCAGTGGCGTCTGCTCTCCCCATTTGCCTTCGCCATAGTGAGGGAATGGCTGCCACCAGCCCAGCTCATGCGCGATGCCCCAGTTCGGGATGTAGTCGTAGCTGACGCCTGTCGGTAGATACAGGTTACCTTCCAGACGAGGGTTACCCGGATGTTGTCCTCGTTGCGAGTCGGATGGACAGATGAACAACTGTGTGGAGGGCTGGTACGCTGGATAGAGCACGCTCAATCGCGGCGGTAGCGCCTCGTAGTCCTGCAGGTACATCCGCGCTGCCATGCCGATTTGGCGCAGCTGGCTTGTGCAGGAAGCGCGGCGGGCGCTCGCCCGCACCTGCGCAAACACTGGGAACAATACCGCCGCCAGCAAAGCGATGATGGCAATGACGACGAGCAGCTCCACCAGCGTAAAGCCGGGTGTCCAGCGTTTCATGGTGTGCTCCTGAGATAGAATTCCACTCTTTATGATGACACAGGAGGCAAACTGGTTACAGCGGTTCTCGCAGGCTGGCAGGATTCAGGCGTCCAGGCGATAAGGCTTGAGCATCTCTGCCAAATCGTGGGTGACCTCCGCCTCCACGAGAATGCCATCGGCGGTATACTCCGCGCTATGCACACGCCCCAGTTCGTAACACTGAGCCAGCAGGTTGCTCTGCGTGTAGGGCAAACGCACCTTCACCGGCTGCAGCAACGACCGCAACGTGGCGAGGATATGGTTCATCAGCTCGGGGATGCCTTCCGCCTTCAGCGCGGAGATGTAAACGGCGTTCGGCGTTTCCGCCACCAGCTGGCGCAGGCGATAGGTATCTTTCACCAGGTCCGCTTTATTGTATGCGGTGATGATGGGCTTGTTGTGTGCGCCCAGCTCCGCCAGCACGTTCATCACAGCCTGTCTCTGCAGCTCCAGCTGGGGATGACTGGCATCCACCACGTGGATGAGAAAATCCGCCTCCGTCACTTCCTCCAGAGTGGCGCGGAAAGCGGCGACCAGCGAGTGAGGCAGGTTGCGGATGAAACCGACGGTATCCGACAGCAACACGCCCCACCCATCAGGCAACACGATGCGGCGCACGGTGGGGTCGAGCGTGGCAAAGAGATGTTCGTCGGTGTAGATATGTGCGCCCGAGAGGGTGTTCAGCAGGGTGGACTTGCCCGCACTGGTATAGCCGACCAGCGCTCCAAAAGGAAACGGTAGCCTTCGCCTGCCCTGCCGTTGCTGACTGCGCTGGCGAGCGACCTGCTCCAGCTCGCGCTGCAGGTCCGCGATGCGCTCGCGCACCTTGCGCCTATCCTGCTCCAGTTTGGTCTCGCCCGGTCCACCGCGCACCCCGATATGTCCCGCCTGCTGTTCGAATTTGGTGTACACGCTCATCAGTCGGGGCAGCTCGTAGGTCAGCTGTGCCAGTTCCACCTGCAGTTTCCCTTCTCTGGTGTGAGCGCGCTGTGCGAAGATGCGCAAAATGAGCTCCGTGCGGTCTATCACGCGAGTCTGCAGGATGTCTTCCAGATTGCGCTGCTGTAACGGCGTCAGGTCGTCATCCACGATGACCAGGTCGGCGTTGACCTCGCGCACCTGCGGGAAGAGCAGTTCCGCCTTTCCCCTGCCGATGAAGGTAGCGGCGTCGGGGCGGTTGCGTCGCTGGCGGCTCTCACCCACTACCTCCAGACCGGCTGTATCACACAGGGCACGTAACTCTTCCTCGACGTAACTGTCCAGCTCGGGATCGGGGTTCACAAAGATGAGAAAGGCGCGCTCACGCTCCTGTACCACGTGCAGGCGTGGCGCAGGGTGCTGTATTTCGGTTGTCTCAACCGGCGGGCTGAAGTTTCGCTGCGGCATCGTTGCCTTTACCTCTTCGGTGGAGATTCGGGATAGTATCCCAACATTAGTATATCCCGTTGCTCATGATGCACGCAAGGTGACCTCAAAACCGCACTGCGTACAACTTCACGAACGCTTCAGTGGTATACACCTCGTCCTCGCTGCCGAACTGCTCGCGGACGTAGCGTCTGGTCTGTTCCATCAGCTCGTGGTGTGCTTCGTCGGTAATGTCCCAGAGCTGCGAATAGGTGCGCTTGTCCAGCTCCTGCAGTACCTCGCGATGGGTACGCCGCGCCAGCCACTGCAGGGAGGGGTGTTCGATAAGGGTAACTGCCCCGCCCAGTACCCGCACAAACTCCAGAACCTCGTCGGTGCTCTGCGCCCCCAGCGTGGGGCGCAACAGTCCACGCTCGCCCGCCAGGTGGATGTAGTATTCTCGTGTTGGAAAACGCTTGCCGCTCTCGTAAAGCAGAAACAGCACACCGTTCTGTCGCAGCACACGCTGGCATTCCAGAAGCACCCATCGCCAGTCCGCAATCAAATGCAATACGTGCGCCACCAGCACCGCCGAGATGAAGCGCGACCGCACGGGCAGCCGTCTCAGGTCCGCCCGTGCCACATACAGGTTGGCAGGAGGGTGCTTCTGGAGCAGACGGCGCATCATGTTGCGGGCGACATCCACTCCCAGCACGTTCACTCCGCGCCGCGCCATCGGCAGGGCGAAACGCCCGGTGCCCACCCCTGCGTCCAGAAACCAGTCCTCACCGCCCAGAGAGGCTGTGGAGACCATCCGCTCCACCACCGCCTCGAGTACGGTCTCCGGCAAGAAGCGGGTGGCGTCGTAGTCGTCAGCAACCCGATCGAAGCTCAGATACTGTATCAACGGTTTGCCTTCCACCGTTCCACAATACCGCGCGCGTAGTCAAAGGATTGCGCCACGCGCTGCAGCTGTTGCTCTTCGGTCAGGTTTTCGCCCTCGATTCCTTCCAGCTCCATCGTGAACGGGCCACAAAAGCCTCTGTCCAGCAGCAGGCGGAAGATTTCGGGAAAGTCCACCGCACCCTGCCCCAGCGTGGGAAAGTACCACGTGCGTGGCTTACCGTTGGTGTCTTTCAGATGCACGCTGAATACATGGTCAAGCACCTTGCGGAGCTCGGTCACCGAGTCCGTGCCTTCGTTGTAGTAGTAGATATTGGCAGTGTCGAAGTTGATACCCACGTTCGGATGGGCAATCGCCCGCATAGTCTGCGATGCCACATCGCCGTTGGTGATAAGGTCGGGGTGCGTCTCCATTGCCACTTTCACGCCCAGTTGCGCGGCGATGTCGCCCATCCGGCGAACGCGGCGGTATACATCGGTCAGCGGTATTTCCCCTGCGTGCACACTCACAAAGGCGATATGCGCTCCCATTCTTCGCACCGCTTCTGCGATGCCGGCAAAGCCCTCTGCGCCCTCATCCGAAGAGACATCACAGGGGCATATCACACTGGAAATGCGCAGGTCGTACGGCTCTATCTGTCTGAGCCACTCGTCGGCGTCCCCCGGCTTGCCGATACTCACCTCGGCGTAACGGATACCAGTGGCTTTCATGTGTTCAAACGCCCGCTGACGGTATTTGCCGTAGCTGTATACGTTGCAGGCGATGATGATGTCCTCCATAGGAAGGTCTCCTGTGTCTGTAATGGAGATATATTCGCCTCGCGCAGGAGGGTTCCTTTACACGCCTGTTATCCTGCGCAGGCGACGCAGAGTGGCTCCAAACAGACCCGGCGAACGTGACGCATCTCCGAGGCGACGCAGTAAACGGGCGAACCAGCTGCGACGGCTCAAGCCTGCGCTGATGGCAGCAGCACGACGGTCCTGTTCCGATAGGCAATAGTCGAAGTCACCGTGCAGTATCGCCAGCTGGAACCAGTACTCGAAAAGATGAATGTCCGCGACCTTACCCTTCCGCAACTGCGCGGGCAGGCGATTCAGAAGCACACGGGGCAAATTCCACTCGCCCCGGCGGTTGAGCAGGTCGGTACCGAAAAAGTCGCTTACCTTTTGCATCAGGTACAGCATTCCCCGATCCACCACCATGTCCAGCGGCAGGGGAACGCCAATGTTCCATTCGAGGTCAATCAGCGTCACCTCACCAGTGGCTTCGTTAAGCAAGCAGTTTCGCGGGGTGAGGTCCAGACTGTCTGGAGGCAACCACTGGTTGCCGGGTGTGTACACCACGTGCCCCATCCTCCGCGTGCAAAAAGCGGTGAACTGTTCACTGTAGTGGTAGTAACCTTCCGATGCGACATGCGAGAGAAGGGTGGCGTACCACCTCAGCAGGGCAGAAGCCGCCTCCGCATAGCGTTTGTGCCACAGGCTGTCGATAAACAGATGCTCGATATTCTTCAGACGCTGATAGTATGGCTCGCTGGTATCGCTGTGTGAATGCACCGGTGCAGGGCGGTTTAACCAGTCGCCTCGTACTGTCTCCACATGGATACCGTCGTTCTCCTTGAGGAAGAACTTGGTCTGGCGGAAGGAAGGCGCACACTGACTGCGCACTTTTACCGCCAGGATGGACTCCCATATGTCGGGCATGGGCTGGCGCGAAGCAATCACCAGAAAGGAGTTCATGAAGGCGGATGGAGGAGCGTTTCTGGCGACCATACGCAGGAACTCGCGCTCGTTGAATAGAGGTCGTTGGCGCAAAGAGTAGTCCACGGTGGGCAGATTCAGCAGCGTCAGCCAGTCGAAGCCGGGTTCACTGAAGCTTCTCTCGGACAGAATCACCTCAGGCATTTTGTAATCCGGGAAGGGGTAGAACCAGAGCTGATAGTGCAAGCCCGCATCCTGCAGCTTGCTCTGCAGCAAACCTTTGTCGAAGGTGCGGATACCGTTGTAATCCGGGTAGCCCGAAACGCTTTCGTAAGGCACGCCGTAGTGGTCTTCGCGGTAGCCCGCCAGATACTTGTGCCCGATGGGGTTTTCGATGGCAATCACCAGCCTGCCATCGGGCTTCAGCCAGTGACACAGCAGTCGGATCAGGTGAGATGCCGCATCCGGGCGAGCGATATACCTGCCCGCGTACTCCAGCACGCCTATCAGCAGGATGACGTCGAACGGCTCGGCAGGCTCATAGTCCTCGATATTTGCAGTGACCACCTCGAGGTGTGAAGCATGTCGGCACCGCAGGCGGATTAACTCGGCGCGTTGAGGCGCACCCTCCACCGCCACAATGCGACGCACCGCTGGCACACGACAGAGGTAAGAGGTGATAGCACCACAGCCAGCTCCCACCTCCAGCACGTTTATCCCACTCCTGACCGTCGGTAGCCAGTTGATAATGTTGGCGCGGGCAGGAGAAAGATGATAAGACAACGGCCACCAGTTGTACTCCACCCAGGCGTGTTGCTCGTCGAAGTGCTCACGCTGGAAGATGTCGTACAGAATCGCCTCTGCACCGTCCGCGTACTGGAAAGGCGCTCGTTGGGAAGAGGTGCCGGTAGATACGCAATCCTGTATACCCTGTGCCCCCGAATCTGCCATAACCCGCTCTCCACTATTTTCCTCTACAATAGGCTGTGGGATAGCCCGTGCCTGCAAGCCAACCATCTTTCATGACGCACGGCAGTGGTTGCGGGTTCAATCCGGGAAGATGCACCTTTTTCGGGCACAATATCGCGTTCGAAGCAACGATTCGCTTCATCCTGAGAGAAAAAAATCGAAAAAAGTTCGAAAACCTGTTGACACGCGCGAACAGTTAGTTTATAGTGAATATAAGCAAGGTTACGGGGGGCATCGCAGGTGGCACAGTACAATACCTTGCAGATGATGCCCTTCACCTTGAACCAGATACAAATCGGTCAAAGCAAACCAGAACTGTCGGGAGGCAAGCAGGATGATTTCATCCCGCTATGACGACGGAAGTCTGCGCTTCCAGAACATGCAGGACGAGGAGGTCGTCGTCTACGCGAAATGCGGTAGCCAGCAAGCGACAGAGCATCTGCTTGCGAAGTACCGCGGTATGGTGGAAAGCAAAGCACGCTCCTATTTCCTCATGGGAGCCGACCACGAAGATGTGGTGCAGGAGGGCATGATTGGGCTGTTCAAAGCCATCCGCGACTTCCGTGAGGATAAGTTGACCAAGTTCCGACCGTTCGCTGAACTGTGCGTCACCCGTCAGATTATCACCGCCGTCAAGATGGCGACCCGTCAGAAGCATGCCCCGCTTAATGCGTACATCTCCCTGAACCGCCCCCTGAACGATGACGATAACGACTCCACTCTGCTGGAAATCATTCCGGATGAGAGTGTGGCCGACCCGGCTGCCGTCGTGGTGGACCAGCGCCAGCCTCGCAACCTTCTGGAGATGCTGGATGGGCACCTGAGTAACCTGGAAGCGCGGGTGCTCGAATGCTATCTGGAGGGGATGTCCTATCGCGAGATGTCGAAGGTGCTGGGCTGCCGCCCCAAATCCATCGACAACGCTCTACAGCGCGTGAAGAGGAAGGTTAGCATCCTGCTCGCACGCGAAGAGGAGTGACGCACTACCGCCGCGGGAAGCATCCCGCGGCGGTTTCTGTTATCCATTCTGCGCCCGCAACAGCCTTTCTATGATACGGCGCACCGGCGAGGGAACAGGTAGAAGCCTCGCTTCCTTCGGTAGAACCCAGCGTGTCGCCTCATCATCTGTCACCGCTTCTTCACGCAGAGTACAGCGCATCACATGCAGAGTGACCGAGTAATGCATCACCCCATGCCGGATCACCAGGACAGGCTCGCAGTGCCCCAACTGCAACCCGATGGTTTCCGCCGCCCGCCGAGCGGCTTGCTCCAGAGTTTCTCCGTCCTGCACACGCACTCTGGGAAATCCCCACAGCCCATGCCATAAACGCCCGTCCGTGTGCTTGACCATCAGCCATCGCACGCCCTGCTCTATCACCACACACACATCCTGCACCTTGACGGGATGGCGACGGGTCGGCTTTATCGGAATGCTTGCCTGACGCCCTTCCTGAAAGGCGCGGCATACCCCGGCGAGTGGACATATCAAACAGCGCGGCTCACGAGCGGTACATACCAGCGCGCCCAGGTCCATCAAAGCCTGATTGAACTCGCCGGGTGCGTGCTCAGGAAGGATTTGCCGACAGGCTTCTGTCAGATGCCGGCGGCTGGGGATGCGCGTGATGTCCTGGTCGAAAGCAAGCAGGCGGGCGAGGATACGGTAGCCGTTGGCGTCCAGCGCGGGTTCCGGTTTGCCGCAGGCGATGCTGACCACCGCTCCCGCGGTGTACTCGCCGATGCCGGGTAGCTGCAACAGGGCATCCACTCTACAGGGAACGGTACCGTTATGCCGCCGGCACAGCTGTTGTGCCGCACGGCGCAGGCTGCGAGCGCGGTTGTAGTAGCCCAGCCCCGACCAGTAGCGCAGCACCTCTTCCTCACCGGCTCGCGCCAGGTCGGCAACGGTGGGAAACCTCTGCAGGAACCTTTCCAGATACGGCAAGACGGTTTCTACCTGTGTCTGCTGCAACATGGTGGCGGCTACCAGCAGGTGATAGGGTTCGGGATTTTCCTGCCAGGGCATGGGGCGCGCGTTCACCTTATACCATTCCAGCAGAAGCTGCGGGATGGCTCGAAGCTGCTCTGGTGTCCACATAATGGCTGGCTATCCCCCAAAGATACTGCGCAGATTCAGCCCGCCGTCTCCGCTAATCACGAAGCCGGGGAAGTAGCGGCGCAGGTCGTATTTGTCCAGAATCTGCTGAAGCTCATAGTTCGCCTGCAGGATCTGGGTGTCCACATCGGTAGAAGCAGTGCCCTGCATCTGCGACAGCACCTGCAGCGCGGCGTTGGGGTCGGTCTGCGCCTGTTGCAGAGCCAAATATACTTTGGTCATGTAGGCGACGGTGGATGCCAGCATCTTCCGGTACGCCTCATGCAGGGGCTGACAGGCGGGCGGTGGCTGTTTCGACTCGAACATCTGGCTGAGCTGCGCCCACCTCTGCGAGTAGTCCTGAGGAGCCTGCTGTACCGCGCTCATGCGTTGCTGCATTTCCTGCTCGTCAATGGTTGCCCGCATCGCCATCGCGTTCACGAAGGCGTTGAACGCCGGGGTCAGGTCACGCTGCATCGCCTGACGCTGCGCCTCTATCCTCTGCAAATGTTTCAAGTAGTCGATAATATCATCCGGTGGACGCTTTTGGGGTTCCTGCGGAGGCGGCTGTGCCTCGCCTTCCGCCCGAAGCAGGTTCGTATCGGGCAGCTGGGGAGCGGGCGCCAACAGCACGTTGCCACCGGGCGGCGCACTCGCCTGGCGGTGGGTAATCGGGAAAAGGTGACGTCCCAGCAGGATACCGACGACCAGTATCACCAGCACTCCCGCACCGATGAGAGCTGCCTTGCGATTCATCGTTCCTCACCATCCTTCTGAGTATCCAGACGCAACAGGCAGTCCAAAAGTTCCATGTGCCTCAGTATAGCACCGCTTGACGACGAATGCAAATGGCTGCTGGAGATGTGGAGGAAACCCCCGCACTCCAAGCCCGCGTCACCCCGCACGCTCTGAGTCGTTCGTTTTGTTTGTGGTCGCCGAGCACTTAACGACGCGCAAGGGTATCGGTTGCGCATCTTTGCGCTCTTTCTTCCACGGTGGGGCGCGTTGTCAGCCACACCCCGCTCAGCACCATCGCGGAGCCAATAGCGGTATACACACCGAACGGCTCCTTCAGCCACAACACACCCATCAACGCGCCAAACACCGGTTGCACGAAGATGAACACGCCCATATTGCCCACATGATGGCGCTCCATCAGCACAAACCACACCGCATAGCAAAACGCGCTGTTCACCATGCCCAGATAGAACACCGCTCCCAGCGCGGCAGAAGATGGAACGGCAGGCGAAGCCGCCCAGAACAGGTAAGCCGGTATCGCCAGAGCTAGCGTTGCACCCACGCTTTCCCAGAACAACACCACGATACCGCTGTACCGGCGCGTTAAGCCTCGCGATAGCACCGTTCCCGTGCCTTCCACCAGTACCGACAATGCCACCAGCAAGTTGCCTATCAGGGTACCTCTGTCGTTCAGGGGAGGTATCAACCCACGATTGATAAGCAGATAGGCACCCGCAAAGCCCAGCACCATCCCCCACACCGCCCGCCTGGACATGCCTTCGCGCAGCAACAGCACCGACATCACCGCCATCACCAGCGGTTCTGCAGCCAGCAGCAATGTGGCGTCCACTGCGGTGGTATACTTCAGCCCGACGAATACCAGAATATGCACCAGCCCCAGAGCCAGTGCGCCCAACCCAAGCGCACGAAACAGGTCGGAACGAGGCAATCTCAGTGATACTCGCAGCACAGCGCGAGCAAACAGGGGCAACAGCAACATGGCGATAGCCCACCGCGCCCATGCCAGGGTCACCGATGGAACGCCTCCGCTGATAGCAAACTTCGCCATCGGGTACGCCGCCGCCCACAGCACGTTGATAAAAAACAGCAGCGCGGCGTCAATCAAGGTTTCACCTCAAGAAAATTGCCCCGTTAGCGCGGGGCATCTTCAGTATCCCAAAATATTCCGGAATCGGACGGTCAACCTATGGTGCCGGAGGGGGGACTCGAACCCCCACGCCTGTTCGGCACCCGCTTTTGAGGCGGGCGCGTCTACCATTCCGCCACTCCGGCGTGTAGCACCAGATAGAGTATAACCAGCCTCCCCCAAAATGTCAAGGAGAAGCGAGGGTGTTCGGGAATTGTGGAGAAGTTGGTTGTAGCGCAAGGAGAGAGGCGGTCTTGCTACCCCTTGTCTTACCTCACCCCGTCCCCTCTCCTACGAGGAGAGGGGCGTTCCCCCTTCCCTCGCAGGGAAGGGGGCAAGGGGATTAGGTGATCCTCCATTCAACCACCAATGTGGAACACCCTCAGGAGAGGCGGGGCTGGCACTCGGCGGGGGATTCGCACAGGGGAATCGCCTGTGGGACTGGCGAATGGTGATAAATTGTAAAGAGAGAGGAGGAAGACAAACACGATGGAAGTGGTAGGCATCATTCCTGCGAGGCTGGCAGCGGTGCGCCTGCCGAACAAGCCCTTGCTGGACATCGCGGGCAAGCCCATGATATGGTGGGTGTGGCACAACGCCAAACAGGCGAAAACGCTGAGTGAGGTGATGGTTGCCACGCCTGATGAACAAATCGCCGAGGTCGTGCGGGGCTTCGGCGGCATCGCGGTAATGACCTCGCCCAAACATCGCTCCGGTACCGAGCGATTGGCGGAGGCGGCTCAAAACCTCTCTGCAGATATCATCGTTAACATCCAAGGGGACGAACCGCTGATGCCGCCGGAGAACATCGACGCGGTAGCGCGCCCTCTAGTGGAAGACCCTACCCTGCCGATGAGCAGTCTGATGTGCCCCGCCACCGAGGAAGAGAAGGACAAACCGACGGTGGTGAAAGTGGTGGTCGACTGCAGGGGCAACGCGCTGTACTTTTCGCGCTCACGCATTCCCTATCCGCGCGACCCTGCCGCCCCCGCTATCGTCTACAAGCATCTGGGCATCTACGCTTACCGACGTGATTTCCTGCTTCAGTACGCCGCGATGGAGCCGACCCCGCTGGAGCAGACGGAGATGCTGGAGCAGCTGCGCGTGCTGGAAAACGGCTACCGTATCCGCATGGTGCGCGTCGAGCAGACCTCCATTGGCGTCGACACCGAGGAAGACCTGAACAGGGTGCGCACCATCATCGCGCAACGTCAGGGGGGATAGCCGATGTTGCCTGTGCTGGTGACCGCGGAAGAGATGCGCCAGATGGACCGACGCACCATCGAGGAGTTCGGCATCCCTGGCTTGCTGTTGATGGAGAACGCGGGACTGCAGGTGGTCACACATACGGAGAGGCGGTTGGGCAGCTGGCGGGGCAAGCGCGTGCTGGTGCTGTGCGGCGGCGGCAACAACGGCGGCGACGGTATGGTGGTCGCCCGCCAGGTCGCACAGCGAGGCGCAGAGGTTCAGGTGGTGCTGGTCGCTGACCCTGCGAAAGTGACGGGTGATGCCCTTACCAACCTGCAAATCGTGCAAAAGCTGGGTTTGCCCCTGCATGTTCTGCGCTCTGTGGAGCACCTGCACTCCATCTGGGCAAACCGATGGGACATCGTGGTGGATGCCCTGCTCGGTATCGGCGTCACCGGCGAGGTACGGGGTCTCGTCGGTGAGACGATACGCTTTTTCGGCGAGTGCTCTGTGCCGGTGGTGGCAGTGGACGTGCCTTCGGGCATCGACGCCGACACGGGAGCGGTACGCGGTTGCGCCATGCGCGCCACGCTCACGGTCACTTTCGGCGCGATGAAGGTGGGGGTGGCAGTATACCCGGGCGCAGAGTTCGCTGGCGAAGTGGTGGTAGCTGACATCGGCATCCCAGCGGCAGTGGTGGAACAGGCGGACATTACCCGCCGTCTGATAACGCGGGAGCAGGTGCACCGGTGGCTGCCGGTTCGTCCCGCCGACGCGCACAAAGGACGGTTCGGGCATGTGCTGGTGGTAGGAGGTTCGGTAGGGCTGGCAGGTGCGCCGATGATGGCGGCGGAAGCCGCACTGCGCGTGGGCGCGGGGTTATGTTCGGTGGCGGTTCCCCAGAGCATGTACGCAGCCGCGGCGGGTACTCTGCGCGAGGCGATGGTTCGTCCCCTGCCGAATGCTCCGGAAGGCTGTTTGAGCGCAGAATCCATCGACGCGATATCGCCTCTGCTGGAGCGGGCAAACGTGCTTGCCATCGGGCCGGGCTGGGGCACATATCTCCCTGCTCGCCAGGCGTTGCGCAAGCTGCTGAGCATCGCCGAGGCTCCCTGCGTCATCGACGCCGATGCCCTGAACTGTATCGCGCAAGAGCCAGACATCCTGCCCGAGTCGCCCCCGCCACTGGTGTTCACGCCGCACCCGGGCGAGATGGCGAGGCTGATGAACACCGATACGGCGACCGTGCTGGCGAACCGTCTGGCGATAGCACAGGAGGCGGCACACCGTTTTGGGGCGGTTGTCGTGCTGAAGGGAGCGCGCACTGTCATTGCCACGCCCGAAGGCAGAATCTGGGTGAACCCCACCGGCAATGCAGGCATGGCAACGGGCGGCAGTGGCGACGTGTTGACCGGAGCGATAGCAGGGTTGCTGGCGCAGGGGCTGGATGCGGAGCACGGTGCAACCGCAGGCGTATATATACACGGACTGGCAGGCGACCTTGCCGCGCAGAAGGAGGGAGCGGCAGGCTTGATAGCAGGAGATATTATCCGCTGCCTGCCGGAGGCGATAATGCATATCGAGCAGTCTGGAGGGTGAGAAGATGCTGCGTATTGCATGGCTGACATGTTTGGCATTCATGGCAACGGCGGTCTACGCGCTGCCCGATAAGGTGACGGTGAACGTGCCCAGCGAGGGCAAGTATCTGGTGTGGTTGGAATCGGCGAACGGTCAGACGGTGTTCCTGCCACCGAATGAGAGCACTGGCGGTAAGGTGGAGCTGGACATTGCCTCGCTGAAAAAGCGGTTCGCCGATACCGCGGACAAGACACTGGAAGGTGCGCGCGTCGGCGTGTACGACATGAAGTACGGCAACCTCGCTCTGGTTACCCTGAAGCCCAACGACACCACCGTCACCGTCACCCCTGACCAGTTCCAGTACGCGATGCGCGTGCAGGTGCGTTTGCAAACGCCGGAGGATAAGCCCATCGCCGCCGCCTTCGTGATGCTTACCGATGCCAGCAACACCATCCACACTGCCCTGCTGGAACCGTCTCAAAACGGAATCGTCTCGCTGGAGCGGGTGAAACTGGGCAAGGTAAGCGTGCTGGTGAACTACGGCAACAACCTCACCGCTTCGCAGGAGGCGGAGATCCAAGCCGAACGTGCCGACCCGGTGGTAACCCTGACGATGGTCATCTCCAGCGGCGCACCGGTGCTGGATACCGCACCCACCACGCCTCAGCCGACCTCGCAGGCGCAACCTGCGGCACCCTCTCCGACAAGGGCACCCCGCGCTTTTCCGGTGTGGAACACACTGCTTGGCTTGCTGGTGCTGGCGGGGTTGGTTTACAGCGGTTACCGCATCTGGAAGCGGAAGCAACTCACCCTCCCCGATGCCTTGAAGAAGCTCGGCATCGACGTGGCGCAGGAAGCCGCCGCTCCTCAGCCTGCCCAACCTGTCCAGAAACCGGCGGTGCAGGTTCCCGAAGGTCATTGCCCCTTCTGCGGTCAGCCGGTGGACCCGGTGACGGGAGCGTGTGCATGTTCGGTAGCGCCTGCGGCAGCGGGTGTTGTCGCTCCCACTGCGACCACGGTGGCGACCGGAGTGCCGCGCCTGGTGGGTGCGCGAGGCGCGTACGGGGGGCACATCTTCGAGATTAGCGGCGCGGAAGCCACTATTGGGCGCGAGGTGGGCAACACCATCCACCTGGGCACGGACAACACCGTCAGCCGACGACACGCACGTATTCTCAAGCAGGGCGATGGCTGGGTGATTCGCGACGAAGGCTCCTCCAACGGCACGTGGGTCAACGGCGTGCGTGTGACCGAGCAACCCCTGCGCCCGGGCGACGAGATACAGATTGGCGCAACCTTCTTCCGATGGGAAGTGTAAGCGATGATTGGCAGGCTGCTGCTGGGGTTATTGCTGGGAGGCGCAGGCGGGGTCGTGGGGTTCTCGATACAGGAACCGCTCATCGACCATCAGGCGGTGATGCTCAACCCGGTTGCAGCCGCGCGAGAGACCATCTGGCTGGCGGTCATCTTGGGCGGGTGCTACGGCTTCGCGCTGGGGATGGTGGACAGCCTCACGCGCGGGCTGCCGGGTCAGGCAGTGCGCAAAGGGCTGCTTACCGCGTTCGTCGGTCTGCCCGGCACGACGATTGCCCTGTTCATCGGCAACCTCGTTTACGGCTCTTTGAGTAACCTTCTGGGGAACCCCGCTGGTATGGGCGCATCTCCCACCCCCCTCGGCTTCATCACCGACATTGTGCCCCGTACTGTCGGCTGGATGTTGTTTGGCGCAGGAATCGGCGCAGCCGTCGGGGTGACTACCGGCTCCGCAAAGCGATGGTGGCACAGCACGATAGGCGGCGCTATCGGAGGCGCGTTGGGCGGTATCGCGTTCGAGATATTCACGCTGATATTCGCCCCGCTCTATCTGGCGATGTCGGGTGGTGAACGGGTAGAGGTCGGTGCGCCGGGTCGGGCGGTGGGTTTCCCCGTGCTGGGGGCGAGCATTGGGTTCTTCATTGCGCTGGTTCAGGAGGCGTTGAAAGCGGCGTGGGTGCGCGTGGTGGTGGGTCGTAACGAGGGCAGAGAGTATCCGGTGGACAAACCCGTGTGCATTATCGGACGGGATGAGTACGCCGATATTCCCCTTTTTGGCGACCCTCAAATCGCGCCGCAGCACGCCCGCATCATCAAGCAACAGAACCGCCACCTGATAGAAGACCTCGGCTCGCCGGCGGGTACGCTGCTGAACGGACAGCCGGTACAGCAGGCATGGCTGAAGGATGGGGATACCATCCAGATAGCCTCCATGCGCCTGCAGTTTTTCGAAAAAGCCACACGCTCGCTGGTGCGAGAGGCGATGGAGAGGGTGGAGAAACCCTCCTCGCGCCCGCCCCTGCCCGACTACCTGTGCCCATACTGCGGTGAGCGCAAGGACCCGGTCACAGGGCAATGTGCGTGTAGCGTGTTGCCGGGCGCATCGGCACCGGCGGCGGCTCCTTCGGGGTCGCCATCCACGGCGTCGCCACCATTAACGGCTACCGCAGCGCAGCCCACCATGGGAACGGTTCCCACCCGACTGGTGGTAGTGAATGGTGTAAAGGCGGGCATGGCGTTGCCCCTGCAGGGTAACGTGGTGACCATCGGCAGAGAGCCGGGGCGCGACCTGCAGATCGACTTCGACCCCACCGTCAGCCGCCGGCACGCGCGGCTGGAGAGGCAGGGCACGCAGTGGGTTCTCATCGACGAAGGCTCGCGCAACGGCAGTTTCGTTAACGGGCAGCCTGTGCAACAGCAGTTGATACGGGTGGGCGACGTCTTGCGCTTTGGCAACACGGAAGTGCGGGTGGAGTAGAGGGTACAATGAAGCTGTCTTGCTATGCTGGGGTTTCAGTCCTTGCGGCACGCGACGAGGCGGTTTACCGAACGCGCTCGACACACACCGAATATCAAAGCTGTAGCGGAGTACAATCATGCTGAAAGACGGCAAGAGAGGTTAAGAGCGATGGCTGGGAAAACGGTACAGGTACAGCTCCCCGAGAGCTTGGCCCATGCGTTGGAGCAGATGGTTCACGAGGGCTGGTTCGTTAGTGAAGAGGAAGCTATTCGCGAAGCGCTTCGCGAGTTCGTGTCCAGCAGACTGTGGCAGCTGGCGGAACAGTTCCTTCTCGAGGATATTGAATGGGCAGTGAACCTCAAAACGCAACGAGGCTAATCGTCTGTAATACCGGACCGTTACTGCATCTCTGGCAGATACGCAGGCAGCACCTCCTCAACTACCTTGGCAGGATATGCATTCCTGTAGAAGTGGCTGACGAGTTCAGCTTATTAACAGATGAAACATCTATCGGTATATCTGTGGATACGCTTCGAGCCGAGGGTCATTATGCGAAACAAGCCGAAAAATGGGTAGCAGCACGTTATTTGCATCTCGGCGAAGCGATGGCGATTGCTTTGGCAAGACAGCTGCAGTGTACATGGTTCCTTACCGATGACACCAAAGCGCGGCTGTTTGCTGAAACACTTGGCATAGAAGTGCATGGCTCGCTTGGAGTGGTCATTGCATGTGCTTCACTCGGTTTTATTCAGCCAGAGGAAGCTCATGAAGTGGTTGTTAGACTCTCCAGAGAATCCTCACTATGGGTCTCGGAGAGGGTGTTGGATCGCGCGATCGAAGCACTGAAACAGCTGGAACCATGAGTGAGGTGTTGCTATGTTCACACAAACGGCTTCCAGTCTGATTCGAGACCTGCAGCGCATCGTGGGCGCGGAGGCGGTACTGCACGACCCGTTTGACCTGCTAGTCTACGAGTGCGACGCCTACACGATGGAGAAAGCCCTGCCGCAGGCGGTGGTCTTCCCTACCGAGACCGCGCAGGTGCAGCAGGTGGTGCAACTCTGTAACCGGCTGGGTATTCCCTTTGTGCCGCGCGGGGCTGGCACGGGACTCTCCGGCGGCGCGCTGGCGGTAAAGGGTGGGGTCGTTATCTGCACCAGCCGCATGACTCGCATTCTGGAAGTAGACATCCCCAACCGGCGCATCACCGCACAGGCAGGCGTTATCAACCTGGACCTGACGAAGGCGGTGAAGTCGTACGGCTACCACTATGCGCCCGACCCGTCCAGTCAGGGCGTCAGCACCATCGGCGGTAACGTGGCGGAGAACGCCGGCGGTCCGCACACGCTGAAGTACGGGGTGACGGTCAACCATATCACCGGCTTAGAGGTGGTGCTGCCCGACGGCGAGGTGGTCTGGCTGGGGGGTAAGTACGAGGAACCGCTCGGCTATGACCTGGTGGGGGTATTCACCGGTAGCGAAGGCACTCTGGGCATCCTGACGACCGTGATTGCGAAGCTAACCCCATTGCCTCAGGGCTGGCGCACCCTGCTGGCAGTGTATCCCCGATTGGAGGACGCCTGCCAGACCGTTTCCGACATCATTGCGGCGGGGATGGTGCCTGCCGCGATGGAGATGATCGATCGCACTACGTTGCAGGCGGTAGAAGCGGCGTTCCGCTTCGGCTTTCCCCAGGACGCCGATGCAGTGCTGGTCATCGAGTTAGATGGACTGGAGGCGGGGCTGGACAGGCAGCTGCAGCGCGTGGTGGACATCTGTAACGCGAATCATGCCGAGGAGATACGTTTGGCGCGTGACGAGGACGAGCGCACCCGCCTGTGGGCAGCACGCAAGAAAGCCGTAGGGTCGCTGGGAAGGCTGGCTCCCAGCAACGTCACGCAGGACGCGGTGGTTCCGCGCAGCAAGCTGCCGCAGGTCTTACGTCGCATTCTGGAAATCGGACAGGAATATGGCGTGCGCATCGCCAACGTGTTCCACGCGGGGGACGGCAGCCTGCATCCCATCGTGCTTTTTGACGAACGGGACGCCGAAGAAGTGAGCCGTGTGCGTGCCGCGAACGACGCCATCGTTCGGTTGTGCGTGCAGATGGGCGGCAGCATCACGGGCGAGCATGGCGTGGGCGTGGAAAAGGCACACTATATGCGCCTGCTCTACAGCGACACCGACCTGAAAGCGATGCAGCTGGTGCACGACGCCTTTGACCCACAGGGTCTGTGCAACCCCGACAAGATATTTCCCCGACCGGGTGAGAACGGCTAGAGCCGGATTTGGCAAAGGAGGAGACTGAACATGATGCTCTCTGTCAACGTCTATTCGCGCTGGAAATTCGGTCTGCCAAAGGATGCTTCATTCTTCCCTATCGCCGTTTGGCTGCAGCAACCACGCAACGCGCCCCGCTTCAAGCAGGCAGGTTTCAATCTCTATGTGGGGCTGTGGCAGGGACCTACTGAAGAGCAGCTCTCCACCCTGCGCGATGCAAAAATGCCCGTCATCTGTGAGCAGAATGCCGTGGGCTTGAAGCATCGCGAAGACCCCATCATCGTCGGCTGGATGCACCAGGATGAACCCGATAACGCTCAGCCCGTGACCGACCCCGCTACCGGACGTAAGGGATGGGGTGGTCCAGTGCCACCCGAAAAGGTGGTGGAGTGGTATCGCCAGTTGAAGAGCCGCGACCCCGACCGTCCGGTGTTGCTGAACCTCGGGCAGGGCGTTGCCAACGATAGCTGGGTAGGACGCGGCACCGGCGCGCATCCTGACGATTACTTCACCTACGTGAAAGCAGCGGACATCATCTCATACGATGTATACCCCGTCGCTGGGCTGAACTCGGAGGACCTGCTCTGGTATGTGGCGAAGGGGCTGGAACGCCTGCACCTGTGGATACGCTGGAATGAATCGACCGATGGCAAGAAGATTGTCTGGAACGCGCTGGAGTGCACCCGCATCAGCAACCTCGAGCGCAAGCCCACGCCCCACCACGTGCGGGCGGAGGTGTGGATGTCGCTGATTCACGGCTCACAGGGTATCATCTACTTTGTGCACCAGTTTGAGCCGAACTTCGTGGAGGCTGCCCTGCTCGAGGATCGCGAGATGCTGGAGGCGGTTACCGCCATCAACCGGCAGATTCGCGAGCTCGCGCCGGTGCTCAACAGCCCCACCATCCACGGAGGCGCCGCAGTGCGCTCTTCCTCACCGAATGTTCCGGTGCACTGCATGGTGAAACGCTACCAGGGAGCCACCTACCTGTTTGCCGCAGGCATGCGCAACGCCTCCACCACCGCCGAGTTCACGGTGCAGTCGCTTGCCGAGCGCGCCACTGCCGAAGTGCTGGGCGAGAGCAGGCGTATCGCGGTGCGTCGCGGTCGGTTCGAGGACTCGTTCAAGCCCTACGAAGTGCATCTGTATCGAATTCGGTGAAAAAAACAGGCAATTTGCTGGTTTCATCTATTGACAAACCATGCAGAACAGGTTATAATGGAGATGCATTAACCGATTAACGGTATATGAAGATGAAGCGCGAGCGAGTCACCATAGCCGACGTGGCGAGAAGGGCGGGCGTGTCCAAAGTCACGGTCTCGTACGTGATTAACGGACGCGAGGGCAAAGTGCGCATCAGTGACGAGACACGCCGGCGCATTTGGGAAGCCATACGCGACCTGGGCTATCGCCCCAATGCGGTTGCTCGGGCGTTGACGCAGAGGCGTACCCACACTATCGGCGTGGTGATGCAGTACGCCGCCATCTTCGGCGGATGGTCCGGTTTCATTCTGGAGCTTCTGCATGGCGCGTCGCACGAAGCCATCGAAAAACAGTATGACCTGATGATGTATACCGGCGCACATGGCGACGACGCCGAGCACGAAGCAAACGCGGTGATGGATGGTCGCATCGACGGCGCACTGCTCCTGCGTGATATCGATGACCCGCTATCCGATATTCTGGCAGACAGTGGCTTCCCGCATGTGCTCATCTTCACCCGTGCCCGCCGTCCCGATGTGTACTACGTGGACTGTGATAACGTCCAGGGCGGGTATATTGCCACCAAGCATCTGCTGGAGCTGGGGCACCGGGCTATCGTGCACCTGCGCGGCAGCTCACGTTCGGCTCCTGCGCTGGACCGCTGGCACGGCTACGTGCGGGCAATGCGTGAGGCAGGCATCGAACCTGAAGAGCAATGGGTCATCGAAATGCCCGGTCCGATGTCGGATGCCAGACCGCTGTTAGAACTGATGCGCTCTCGCGGCAGACCCACCGCTATCTTCGCATGGAGTGACGACGTGGCGATACGCGCCATGCAGGTGCTACGCGAACTGGAGCTGCGCATCCCTGAAGACGTGGCGGTCGTCGGCTACGACTCCACCGAGGTCTGTAATCACACCGACCCACCGCTGACCAGCGTGCGCCAGCCCATCTATGAGATGGCACGCGAAGGGGTGAAAACGCTGGTGCGCCTGATAGAGGGCGAGCGCCCGCACCGTTTCGCGCGCATCTTTGAACCTGTGCTGGATATCCGCCGTTCCTGTGGTGCTGTTTCCCTGTAAAATGCTGCAACGGGAACGGTAGCTTTTAAAAATACGCTGAAACGGTTAATGCATCACAAGGGGGAGAGCCATGAACATGAAAAAGGAAATCAGTCCGCCCGTGGCGATTGCGGTCATCGTCGTCGTGGTCATCGCGCTCATCGTGGGCTACGTGGCGATGACCGGCGGTTTCAGCCGCGGCATCAAAACGGCGCAGGAAGCGGGCGCAGGCCCGCCCATGTACCCGGGAGTGATTCCCGGTCAGAATAACGCTCCCGTTGCCCCCATCACACCGGGCGGGCAGGGACGGTAAAAAGGGCATCATATCATCACAAAGGAGGTCGAACACACATGAAACACAACCGGGCTTTTACGCTCATCGAGCTGCTGGTGGTTATCGCGATTATCGCGATACTGGCAGCCATCCTGTTCCCCGTGTTCTCGCAGGCGCGAGAAGGAGCAAGGGTCTCGTCCTGTCTGTCCAATATGAAGCAGATTGGTCTCGCCATCCGTATGTACACGCAGGACTACGATGAAGTGCTTCCCATGCGCCGCACCTGCCCGGGCAACTGGTGTGCTCAGGGCTGTGACGCCAACTGGAAGCACATGCTCCACCCCTACGTGAAGAACTGGGACCTGTCAAGTGCCCCACCAACCCATTGAAGAACACACTGGACGACACCAGCGGTGACCTGGACGGCAACGGCACCGTGGACTGCGAGGTCTATCCTCCTACCGTTCAGAAGACCTTCCGCAGCTACTTCCTGTACCACGCCTTCTTCAAGTCGGGTTCTCCCGTAGGCTCCGGTGACTGGTGGGCGGGCTTTAACTACGCAGAGGTCAACTTCCCCTATCCAGCCAACACGCTCATCGTAGGCGAGCATAAGGACGTGTGGCCCGACTACGGTCCCTGGATGGCGTTTGACCCCAACTGGGGCGCCGCCGGCTCGAACTTCGGCGCAAGGCACCGAGGCAGCGACCGGGCCATCAACCTGACCTACCTGGACGGTCACGCCAAGTGGACCACCTGGGATGCCGTCTGCACGCACGACAACCCCGACGGCACCAATAAGTGGGGCTACGCCAAGGATGCCAACGGGCGTGTGATTATCGGCAATATGGACCTGACGTGGCTGGATACCATGTGCAGCACTTTCCGTCAGGCGGTTGCTAACGGACAGGTGCGCTAAGCACCCTCCTCGGGCGGAGGCATCGACCTCCGCCCCTTTTCCTCTCTCTGAAGGAGCTGAGCGGTGAACACACAGCAGTTACTGAACGAGGTACAGCAGCGCGCATGGCGATTCTTCTGGAATGAGTCCCATCCGGACACCGGTTTGACCAAAGACCGCGCGAACAACTTCTCCCAAGACGATTACACCGTCTCCAGCATCGCCAGCACCGGCTACGCGCTGGCAGCATATGTGGTGGCGGTGCAGCGCGGCTGGCTGGAACGCAAGCGGGCGGAACAACGCACCCTGACCACACTGCGCTTTGTGCTGAACGACATGTTCCACTTCCACGGCTGGCTGTATCACTTCGTGGACTGGCGCGACGGCAAGCGCGTGTGGAACTGTGAGGTTTCCACTATCGACACTGCGCTGTTTCTGGCAGGGGCGTTGGTGGCAGCAGAGTTCTTCAAGGGAGAAGTTGCCAGACTGGTGGACAGATTCTACCGGAGGCTCGATTTCGAAGCGATGCGCACCGACGGCGGCAGCAAACCCGATGAGATGCGCTTTACACACGGCTGGCGCCCCGAAGAGGGCTTCTTGAAAAACCGCTGGGACTACTACTGCGAGCACATCATCCTGTATGTTCTGGCGCTGGGAGCGCCGCACCAGAAACTACCCGAGGCAATCTGGAAAGCGTGGGAACGACCCGTGATGAAGTACCGGCAACGGTTTCCCCACCTGCTTGGCGGACCGCTGTTCGTGCATCAAATGTCACATCACTACATCGACCTGCGCGACCGGCGCGACGCACTGGGCTGGGATTACTGGGTGAGCTCGGTTCATGCCACGCTGGCGAACCGGCAGTATTGTATCGACCAACAGCACCGGTTCCGCACCTTCAGTGAGGATATCTGGGGCATCACCGCTTCGGATGGACCGGACGGCTATCGCGGCTACGCGCCTTTCGGTATGGGAGACCCCACAGACGGCACGGTGGCTCCTACCGCTCCCATCGGTTCTATCATCTTCACCCATAAAGAATCTTTGCACGCAATGCAGGCGATGTACGACAGATATCGCTCCAGAATCTGGGGACGCTACGGATTTAGCAACGCCTTCAACGTGGACAGGGACTGGTGGGACAAGGATGTCATCGGTATCGACCTGGGAATGGCGTTGCTGGCGATAGAGAACTACCGTACCGGTAGTGTGTGGAAGATGTTTCTGCGTCGCGCGGAAATACAGCGAGGACTGCAGCGTGCCGGACTGCGGGTCACGAAGGAGCCAGAACCTCGTCCTCTGCGAAAACAAACATAAACGAGTGAAGCGTCCTGAAGTTCACCCTGTAACTCACCTCCTGCATCCCTGTTCTACCACATTCGCCCGAATCATGGGCAGGGAGAAAAACGCTCCGGAGCGAATATGGCACACGAAGGCGTGCAATCAGGGAGGTTTGGAGCATGGATAAGGTACGTTTGGGCATTATTGGGGTGGGAGGCATGGGTTCCGCCCACGCGAAGATGGTACAGGAAGTGGAAGAGGTGCAGTTGACGGCGGTTGCCGATGTGGACCCGGACGTCGCGAAGAATGTCGGCGAGCAGTACAACGTGCCTTTCTTTACCGATTACCGGCAGTGCATTGACAGCGGGCTGGTAGAGGCGGTGCTTGTGGCTACGCCGCATCCGGTGCATCCTGAAGTGGCGGAATACGCTTTCAGCAAGGGGTTGCACGTGTTGACCGAGAAGCCGATGGCGATTAATCCGGTAGAAGCCGACCGTATGCTAGAAGCTGCCAGACGTGCGGGCAAAGTGTTCGCCATCATGTTCCAGATGCGCACCGAACAAGCCTATCGCGTCGCCCGCAAGGCGATACAGGACGGTGTGATTGGAGACCTCATGCGCACCGAAATGGTCGCCGCTTACTACCGCAATCAGGCGTACTACGACTCGGCGGAGTGGCGAGCGACATGGGTCGGCGAGGGTGGTGGTGTGCTGGTGAACCAGGCGCCTCATGCACTGGACATGTTCTGCTGGCTGGCAGGGCTACCAGCGAAGGTCACGGCGTCCACGCGCACGCGCCTGCATGAGATCGAGGTAGAAGATGAGGCATTCGCCGTGCTGGAGTACGCCAACGGCGCGCACGGTTACCTGTATACCACCACCAACGAGGCTCCGGGCACCACGCGCTTTGAAATCGCTGGCGACAAGGGCAAGGTGGTGTATCAGGACGGACAGGTTACCATCCGGCGAGTCGTGCCGCCCATCCGCGAGTTTACCTTCACCGCGACCGATATGTGGTCGGGACCGCAGGTAGAGCCGGTAGAGGTGCAGGTAGAAGAGATGCCCGCCGGTCATGCGCAGATTACTCGCAACTTCGCACGGGCTATCCTCTATGGTGAACCGCTGATCGCGCCCGGAGAGGAAGGTATCTGGTGTGTGGAGCTTGCCAGCGCCATCATCCTTTCCAGCAAGCGGGGTAAGACGGTCACTCTGCCGGTAGACCGTGCCGAGTACGATGCCCTGCTCCGGGAGCTGAAAGCCAGCTCCAAACCCAAGAGCAGAGTGCTTGGTCAACGGGTATCCGACCCGAACATCGTCAGGTAGTGGTCTTCATGCAACGGGTGCGCTTTGGCGTCATTGGGGTGGGTGGTATGGGTGTGGCGCATGCCACCCTTGTCCAGCGTATCGAAGAGACCGAGCTCACCGCGGTCTGCTCCGCTTCGGCAGAACGCACCCGGCAGGTGGCACAACAGTTTGGCGTACCCGCCTTTACCGACTATCGGCAACTGCTGGGCAGTGGGCTGGTAGACGCGGTGCTTATCGCCACACCGCACCCGTTGCACGCGGAAATCGCCGAGTGCGCCTTCGAACACGGCGTGCATGTGCTCTGCGAAAAACCACTGGCGGTCAGTACTTCCGAAGGTCGCCGTATGGTGGAGTCGGCGCGTCAGCGCGGATGCCTGCTCGGTGCCATGCTGCAGATGCGCACCGAAAGGCACTATCGCATCGCGAGGCAAGCGGTGGAAGAGGGTATCGTGGGCAACCTGTTGCGAGCGCACACCATCGCCACCTGGTGCCGCAATGAGGCATATTACCGCTCAGCTGCATGGCGGGGCACGTGGGCAGGGGAAGGCGGAGGGGTGCTGATGAATCAAGCACCGCACCATCTGGATATCTTCTGCTGGCTGGCGGGAATGCCGTGCCGGGTGAACGCACAGATACGCACCCGTTACCACCAGATAGAGGTGGAAGATGAGGCATTCGCCCTGCTGGAGTACCCGAACGGAGCGCATGGCTACCTCTACGTGAATGTGAACGAGGTACCCCCTACCCGCTACTTTGAAATCGTCGGTGAGGCAGGCAAGGTGGTGATCGACGGCGAGCAGGTGACGGTCACGCGCATTGTTCCTCCCATCCCGCAATATATGCATGAGGCACAGGATATGTGGGAGCTCCCCGCAGCGCAACCTGTCGCTACCGAGTTGCCGGAAGCGGTTACCGGGCACGAAGCGGTCATCCGCAACTTCGCGCGGGTGCTGACGGGAACAGAACATCGTCTGATCGCCCCGGGAGAGGAGGCTTTGCGGAGCCTTGAGCTGGCAAACGCTATCATTCTCTCCGCAAAGAGAGAGAAGCCGGTGTCCCTGCCTCTAGATGGCGAGGAATACGACTCACTCCTTGCCGAGCTGCGCTCCGCCTCGCAGGCGAAGCCGGTGGCGCAAGAGATACGCCGCACCGACCCCAATATCGCCAGAGCCGTCTGCCTGGAGCAAAGCGTGCAGGAATGAGCAACGATACGCCTGTTGTCGTGCACATGGAAAATATCTGCAAGCGGTTTGGAGCGGTGCAGGCGAACAACCACATCACCGTCTCCGTCCGACAGGGCACTATCCATGCGATTGTGGGCGAAAACGGCGCGGGCAAAACCACCCTGATGAACATCCTGTACGGCGTCTTCCCACCGGATAGCGGCACGGTGTACCTGTATGCACAACCTGTGCGCTTCCGTTCGCCTGCGGAGGCATTGCAGGCAGGCGTGGGCATGGTCAGCCAGCACTATGCGCTCATCCCCCGACTGAGTGTGCTGGAGAACCTGATGCTCAGCGGCGAAGGAGCCTTGTTTTCTCGCCTGCCTCGCTCACAGGTGCGGGCGCGGGCGAAGGAGCTGGCTGAGGTCATTGGGCTGCAGGCGGACTGGGATGCTCCCGCAGGCTCACTATCGGTATCGCAGCAGCAGAAGGTGGAGATACTGAAGCTGCTGTTGCGCGACGCGCGCGTGCTTGTCTTCGATGAGCCAACCGCTGTTTTGCCTCCTGCCGACGCTGAGGCGTTCTTCGCGCTGTTGCACCGTTTCGCCGAGGAGGGACGCACGGTGCTGCTGGTCACGCACAAGCTGCAGGAGGTTCTGGAACATGCGGACGAGGTGACCGTATTGCGGGCTGGCGAGGTAGTTGCCACCATGACGGTGCGTGAAAAGCCGGGTGCGCCGCCGCAGGTCGACGCCCGCACGCTGGCAAGGCTCATCGTCGGCGAGGAGGGGGTGTTGCCCGAGGAAGAGATGCTGCAGGGCAAAAGGCTGAGCGACCAGCCTCGCTTGCGGGTAGAGGGGCTAACCGTGCCTCCCGTGCGCAGTCGGGCAGGGCTGAAAGGTGTCTCTTTGCAGGTCTACCCGGGCGAGGTGTTCGGTATCGCTGGCGTAGATGGTAGCGGTCAGGCTGAACTCATCGATGCCCTGATGGGGCTGGTATCCCCAACACAGGGGCGCATCTGGCTGGACGGTGAAGACATCACACACGCGCCTCCTGCCGTGCGCCTGCACAAAGGCGTACGCTACATCGCCGAGGACCGCCATCTGCGCGGGGCGATTCTGGAATGGTCGGTCGCAGAGAACGCGGCGCTGGGTCTTCAGCGAGAGGGCAGGTTCGGTTCGAGGTTTTCCCTGTCGTTTGCGCGCATGAAAGAGTTCGCTCAGAAGATTATCCACAGGTTCGCGGTGCGCGCGCCTGCCGCCGATGCGCCGTTCTCCGCCCTGTCCGGAGGCAACCAGCAGAAGGTGGTGGTCGGACGTGCGCTGATGGAACCCCCTGCCCTGCTCATCGCGGGACAACCGACGCGGGGACTGGATGCCGCCAGCACGCGAGCCGTTCACCATGCCATCCGCGACGCCTGTGGACAGGGAGCCTGCGCACTGGTGGTGTCGTTTGACCTGGACGAACTGCTTACCCTGTGTGACCGCGTGGGCGTGCTTTTTGATGGGCGCATGGTGGACGTGGTGGAAGGCGAGCGCAAACGGCGCGAGGAGATTGGCGCGTTGATGGTCGGCGCGGTCAAAGGAGGGGGCGCATGAGAACCGCGTGGCGCGCCGTTGTGCTCCCCGCCGTTGTGTTTGTGGTAGCGGTCATCGTCGCGGCGGTGGTCATCGCGCTGTCAGGCAGTCCTCCCCTACCCGCGCTGGCCGCATGGTGGGAAGGCGCGGTGTCTGCCCCGGGCGCTCTGCCCGAAAGCCTGCTGAACACCACTCCACTACTGTTTACCGGTCTGGCGGTGGCGGTCGGACTGCTGGCGGGACAGTTCAACATCGGCGTCGAGGGGCAACTGCTGGTAGGCGCGCTGGCGTCGGCATGGGTGGGGTTTGCGATATCGGGTCTGCCTGCGCCTTTGCATGTGGTGCTGGCGTTGCTGGCTGGCGCGCTGGCGGGCGCAATCTGGGGCTGGATACCGGGCATCCTGAAGGCGTGGCGAGGCGCGCACGAAGTCATCACCACCATCATGATGAACTACATTGCGATTTATCTCACGCAGTATCTGGTCACCAGGGTCTGGAAAGACCCCAATTCCATGTCGCCGCAGACACCTGAAGTGTTGCCCTCGGCGTGGCTGCCCACCCTGGTAGAAGGCACCCGGCTCAGTGTTGGACTGCTGATAGCGCTGGCGACCGCGCTGATACTGTGGTATTTGCTGAAGCGTACGGTGTGGGGCTATGAACTGCGGGCGGTGGGGGCAAACCCCGAGGCGGCGCGAGCGGCTGGCATCCAGGTCTCGCGCGTGATATGGACAAGCATGGCAATCAGCGGGGCGATAGGCGGTCTAGCGGGAGCGGTCGAGGTGCTGGGCGTGCACCATCGCTATTACGACCAGTTCTCGCCCGGCTACGGCTTCGACGGGATTGCGGTCGCCCTGCTGGGCAATAACCATCCGCTGGGTGCGGTGCTTGCTGCTTTTGTCTTTGGCGCGATGAAGAACGGCGCGGTGTATATGCAGTCGGTAACCGTTCCCGCCGTGCCCCGAGAGATTACCACCGTGGTGCAGGCGGTAATTATCTTCTTTCTGGCGGCGATGCGCTTCCGGCAGAGGAGTAGCTGATGGGCGAGGTGTTCGATATCGAACTGTTTCGCAGTGCGCTTCGGCTGGCAACCCCGCTTGCGCTGGCAGCGATGGGTGGCATCCTGTCCGAACGCAGCGGCGTGGTCAACATCGGCCTCGAGGGGCAGATGTTGATGGGCGCGTTCGTGGGCTGGGCAGCAGCGGTTGCACTGGGTAACGGCTGGCTGGGCGTGCTGTGCGGTATGCTGGCTGGTGCGCTACTGGGCTTTTTGCACGCCCTGCTCACCCAGAGGTTCCGCGCCAACCACGTGGTGGGCGGTATGGCGGTGAATCTCCTTGCAGCGGGGTTGACCGTGTTTCTGTTGCGCCGCTTCTTCGCCATGCCTCCGGGCGCAAGTGGTGTGCCCGAATGGAGTCTGCAATGGCTCCAGCCGATACCACTGCTGGGCGGCTTGCTATCCCGTCAAAGCCCGTTTGTGGTGCTGATGCTCGTCCTGCCGTTCGTGTTACACGGTTTGCTCTACCACACCATGTGGGGACTGCGCGTGCGAGCGGCGGGCGAAAGCGCACGCAAGAGCCGACTGGCAGGCATCGATGTCGCCGCCATCCGATACCGTTGCGTGATGTGGAGCGGTGCGCTGGCGGCGCTGGCGGGCACTTACCTCTCTTTGAGCCAGCTGAACGTCTTCACCGAAGGCATGAGCGCAGGTAAAGGCTTCATTGCACTGGCAGCGGTCATCTTCGGTAGATGGACTCCGCTGGGTGCTACCGCTGCCGCGCTGGGCTTCGGCTTTCTGGATGCACTGCAACAGCGATTGCAGGGCGAAACGCTGTTCGGGGTGCGCGTCCCTTCGGAAGTGCTGCTCTCCCTGCCCTACCTGCTCACCATCATCGCTTTAGCGGGACTGGTTGGTCGTTCCACCCCGCCGGAGGATTTGGGCAAGCAGGAAGAAGGAGAGTAACCGTCTTCCGTTGCCGAAACTACATGATTTGCACGTCGTGACTGCCGCGCTGCACTTCACCGATTAACGCCGCCTCCTCGCCCTGCACCTGCAGGAACTCCACCAGCGCGAGGCTCTGCTCGCGCGGCACAATCACCACCATGCCGATGCCCATGTTGAACGTGCGGAACATCTCGGGGTCGGGCACGTTGCCCTTCTCCTGAATCAGTCGGAAGATGAACGGCACCTCCCACGAACGGCGGTCGATAATCACCCGGCAGTCGCTGGGAAGCACGCGCGGGATATTATCATAGAAACCGCCGCCGGTGATGTGTGCCATCGCGTGGATGTCAAACTGTTGCAACGCCGCCGTGATGGGGCGCAGGTAGCATCGGTGCGGGCGTAACAGCTCCTCACCCAGCGAGGTTCCCAGCTCGGGCACATAACTATCCACGCGCATACCCGCCAGTTCGAACAGCACATACCGTGCCAGCGAGTAGCCGTTGGTGTGCAAGCCGTTCGAAGCCAGTCCAATCACGGCATCGCCGGGCTGCACGCGGCTACCGTCGATAATGGCATCCCGTTCGACAATACCCACAATCGTTCCGGCGAGGTCGTACTCCCCGTCCGCATACATGCCGGGCATCTCGGCGGTCTCACCGCCCAGCAGGGCACAGCCTGCTTCCTGACACGCCTCGGACAACCCCTTCGCGACCTCCACCAGCACCTCCGGCTGCAGTTTGCCGGTAGCGAAGTAGTCCAGAAAGAAAAGCGGTTGCGCCCCCTGCACGAGGATATCGTTCACACAATGGTTCACCAGGTCATGCCCGACGGTGTCATGACGTCCCATCATGAACGCCACCTTCAGCTTGGTGCCCACGCCATCCACGCTGGAAACCAGTACCGGTTGGCGGTAGCGGCTGATGTCCAGCTGAAACATCCCACCAAATGCGCCTACATCTGCCAGCACCTGCGGCGTTTGGGTGGCGCGAATCAGTTCCTTCATGCGCAGCAGTGCAGCATGTGCGGCGTCGATATCCACACCTGCCTGGCGGTAAGTCACCGGTTCCTCTGGCATCTCTATCGCCTCCCTGCAAATCGCTACGGGCACATTATAACCGCTGAAGCACGAGGCGTCAAATGGCGACGGGCAGGACATTGCCGGCTCTATGAGAGAAAGTAATGTCGAGGAGGTTACAGAACATGGCACTGTGTCAACTGCGCTTTTTCAGCCAGTCGCTGGGGAAAGCATCGGAGATGGTGGTCGTACTGCCGGACAGCGGCGAAGGACCTTTTCCAGTGCTTTACCTGTTGCACGGGTTATCCGACGATGCTTCTATCTGGCTTCGTCGCAGTCGGATTGAGTGGTATGTGCGCGACTTGCCATTGATTGTGGTGATGCCCGACGGGGGGAGAGGCTGGTACACCAACGCGGTGAACGGTGATTCCTGCGAGGACCATATCATGAAGGACGTGGTGGGACAAACGGAGCGGCTTTTCCCTGCCGCCCGAGACCGCCAGCACCGCGCCATCGCGGGGCTATCGATGGGTGGCTATGGCGCGATGAGCCTTGCCCTGCATCACCCCGAGAGTTTCGTCGCGGCTGCCAGTCTCTCGGGAGCAGTCGCCGTTGGACACAAGCCCATCACCGATGAGATGCCGCCAGACTTCAAGCGCATCTTCGGAGAGAACCCGCAGGGCTCCGACAAAGACCTTTTTGCGCTAATAGAGAAGGTGGACAGGTCACAGCTGCCCAAACTGTGGCTGGACTGCGGGGTAGAAGACTTTCTGATTGAGGACAATCGCGCCTTCCATGCACATCTGGAGTCACTGGGCATCCCGCATGTCTACCACGAGTTTCCGGGCGCGCACACGTGGGACTACTGGGACGAACATATTCAGCAGGTGTTACAGTTCGTGATGGAAGCGATGGGACAGTGAACCTTCCGCCGATATCGTCAGACGTTCGGCAGGAGCTGCTGGACATCACCTCCGGCGTAGAGGGGTGGTTGACCGCTGAAGAGGGCGAACTGCTGTACCGACTGGCGCGGGCTTGCACCGGCGAAGGAGTGATTGTGGAAATAGGCTCCTTCAAGGGCAAGTCCACCATCTGGCTGGCAAAGGGGTCGCTGGCAGGGGCACGAACCCGAGTGGTGGCTATCGACCCGCACACCGGCTCGACGGAACACCGGCACGGCGGCGCGCCGGTGTGGACGTATGACGAATTTCTGGCTAATCTGCGTCGGGCGGGGGTGGAAGCGGTGGTAGAACCCATCGTGGCTACCTCGGCCGAAGCGGCGGCATACTTCGACCAGCCGGTGGAACTGCTCTTCATCGATGGCGACCACCGCTACGAGATGGTGCGTCAGGATTTCGACCTGTGGTTCCCCAAACTGATGGAGCGCGGCTACCTGTTGATGCACGATACCATCCGGTGGGCAGGCCCCCGCCGGGTGGCACGGGAGTCGATCTACCGGTCGGAGAGCTTCCGACACGTGGGCTTTGTCCATTCCATCACTTTCGGGCAGAAGGTGACGCGGAACGCCCCCGCCGACCGCTGGCGCAACCGCTACCTGCTGCTGTTGCACACCGTGTATGACCGTTTGAGCTATGTTCCTGTTCCCTCAGCCCTCAAACGGTTAGCGAAGGCGGTCTTCGCGCGGTTGCAGGGGTGAGGCGGTGCCGACCTTTTATGCCTCACAGGGGGTATAACATAACGTCGCAGTGAAGCCGATATTTCACCGGGCAATGGGAGGCTTGAATAAGGTAGGAGTTGCGCCGTTGAAAGACTGTTCAGAAGCTTGCGGTATAAAGCATCGTAATGTGTCATTCTGAGCAAAGCGAAGAATCTCTTTTGAGGCTCTGAGATGCTTCGTTGACGCTCAGCATGACAGGAAGTTGTCTTTGCAGTTGGTGAAAAAGCATGACCTGCTACGTGTCCACCGCAACTGCGTAACTCCTATTAAAAAAAGTTGCGAGGTGACTGATGGGTTTCGACGTTTTCGGTATGTGCAATGCACTGGTAGACCTGCAGGCGCAGGCGGATGAGGCGTTGCTGGCGCAGCTGGCACTGGAGAAAGGAGGCATGTTCCTGATTGACGAGATGCAACGTCAGGAACTGCTGCAACGCCTATCGGGTCGGGTCATCCATTCGGAAGCGGGCGGTTCCGGCGCGAACACGATGATAGGGGTCGCGCTGCTGGGCGGCACGGCATGCTACACCAGTAAGGTCGCCGATGATGAGTATGGCGCGATTTACCGACGCAGTCTCAGCAACAAGGGGGTCAAGCCCAATCTTGCCGTCGGTGCGGGTAGCACAGGCGTATCCTTCATCCTGCTGACACCCGATGCTCAGCGCACCATGTGTACCTATCTGGGAGCCAGTCAGCTGCTGCGTCCCGAAGAGGTGAACATCGACGACCTGCGCCAGAGCCGTTATCTGTACATCACGGGTTACATGTGGGACACGGAAACCCAGAAGCAATCGGTGCTGCACGCCATGCACGAAGCCAACCGCGCGGGGGTGCGCGTGGTATTCAGCCTGTCGGACATCTTCTGCGTGCGCCGGCACAAAGCCGACTTTCAGCACCTGCTGGAGCAACACGTGGACGTGCTGATTGGCAACGCCGCAGAGGCGCAGGAGCTGAGCGACACCGACAACCCACACGACGCCGCGCGTCGACTGGCACAATATTGCGACGTCGCCGTGGTCACGATGGATAGCCGCGGCGCACTGATTCGACAGGGAAGCACGGCGGATGAGATCCCGGCGTTCCGCGTGCAGGCGGTAGACGCTACCGGCGCGGGCGACATGTACGCAGCGGGACTGCTGTATGGGTTGTGCCAGGGCTGGGCGCTGGACGTCGCAGGCAGGCTGGCGGCATACACGGCGGCGCAGGTGGTCACCAAGCTCGGCGCACGGCTGGACAGCATCGAGATACCATCGCACCTGCTTCCCTAGCGCGACTGTACGTGCTATAATGCAGGCAGAACGGTGCTGTCAGGTTCTGAAGGGATTTACCACAGCAGTGTGCTGGAAGGGTTGTGGCTGAAAGTAGAGTGGCTGTGGCAACAGCCAGAACCAGGCTTACTGGATATCATGCGAAAGTGGGAAATGCTCCCTGAACAAGACCCCGGAAGGAGATGAACATGCAAGAGCGACTGAGGGAGGTTCGGGTTACCGACTTCGGTGCCGTTCCTGACGACGGTAAGGACGATACGCAGGCAATCCTCGCCGCACTGGAAGAGTGCAAGCGGCGCGCCCCCTGTGTACTCGTTTTCCCCAAAGGACGGTATGACGTACACGCAGGCAGTAATCGGCGCAACCAGTGGGTGCTGTTCCCCGTGAGCGGCATCAACGGGCTGACGGTGGACGGCAAAGGCTCCACATTAATGGTTCACGGCATCACGGGACTGTTCTGGTTCGAAAAGTGCGATGACCTGACGCTGAGGAACCTGACGGTGGATTGCGCCCGCCCCGCCTTCTCGCAGGGAAAGGTCATCGCGGTGGACGGCAACCGATTCGACGTGGAGATACCGGCGGAGTATCCCGTCAAGGGCGGTGAGCCGGTCGGCGCATATATGGACTATGACCCCCAGACGCGCCTGCCGCTGCGCCACGGGCTGGACGAGTACGGCACCGTAGAGCGCACGGAGTTGATTCGTCCACAGGTGCTGCGCGTTCACCTGAGGCAACCTGCTCGCGTCAAGCCGGGCGTGCTGGTGGTGCTGCGCCATCAGGTGTACAGCTACAACGCCTTCGTGTGCGACCGTTGCACCGACGTGCGGGTGCAGGATGTCACCATCCACACGATACCGGGCATGGGGCTGGTGGCGACTGTCTGCACCAACTCACGGTCGAGCGGATGCGCGTCGTCCCAAAGCCGGGTTCCGGGCGCATCATGTCCACCACTGCCGATGCCACGCACTTCGGCGGCTGCAAGGGAACGATTCGCCTGAGCGACTGCCTGTTCGAGGCGATGGGCGACGACGGGGTAAACATCAAGTCCGGACTGTATCTGACGCTATTGCGCCGGCTCAATGCGAATACCATTGAGGCAAGGCACAATCTGCGCATGATGGATACCCCCGACCCGGGCGACGTGATGGAGATTTCGCATGTAGACGACCTGTTACCCTACGCCAAAGCCACCGTCAAGCGGGTGCAGGTGCTGGAGGACAGTGTGGTGCGCGTGGTCTTCGAGTCTGCCCTGCCCGCCGGGCTGCGCACGGGCGATGTGTTCGGCAATGCCACTCGCGTTCCCAAAGTGCGAATCAGTGACTGCGAAGTGCGCAATAACCGTGCGCGGGGAATGCTGATTCAGACGCGCGACGTGGTGATCGAAAACTGTCGTTTCCGCGGCTGCTCGAGCGCTGGCATCATCGTTCTAACGGAAGTGGCGCACTTTTTCGAGTCCATCGGCACGCGCGATGTGACGGTGCGCAATTGCCTGTTTGAGGGGGTGAACTACGGCGCGGCGATAGTGCCCGGCGCGCTGTGCGCGATGGCGTGGATGAAAGACTTTACCTACCCGCCCAAACCCGGCATCCACCGTAACGTGACCTTTGAAGAGAATACCATCCGGCAGACCGATAACTCCGCTATCTTCGTGGCTGGCGTGGACGGCATCACCCTGCGCAACAACCGCATCGAGCGTGCCTGCGACCGTCCCACCGAGGACACTGGCAGATACGCCATCTACGTGATGAGCAGCCGAAACGTGCGCCTGCAGGACAACCGCATCGCTGCGCCGCAGGGAGCAGGGTTCAAAGAAGCGGTCGGCTGGGGAGCGGGGGTGGAGAGGTAGTCTTCGAATGCTTTCATGAACCGCTGCTGCACTTCAGCGGTTATAGCAAGATACCCTCTTCCAGCGCAGTGCGCTTCTGGGTTGCACCAGCACGGTTCCTGTCTGTACAATAAAAGGCGTCATGGAGGTGGTACAGTGCAGGACGCAGTGAATCAGGCGAACGTGCTTGTTCAGGCGCTGCCGTACATGCAACGCTACAGTGGCAGGACCTTTGTGGTGAAGTACGGCGGCGCGGCGATGGTGGATGAACGTCTCAAGGCGCAGGTGATGCAGGACATCGTGCTGCTGCGCACGGTGGGTATCAAACCGGTGCTGGTGCACGGTGGTGGCAAAGAGGTCAGCGAGGTGATGCAGCGCATGGGCTTGCAGCCGCGCTTTGCAGGCGGGCTGCGTGTGACCGACGCCCAGACGATGGAGATTGTGGAGATGGTGCTGGCGGGTACCACCAACAAGGGCATCGTGTCGCTCATCCACCGTGCGGGCGGTAAAGCGGTGGGGCTGAGCGGCAAGGATGGCAACCTGTTAGTAGCACGCAAGCTGACCCCGGGCGGCAACGACATCGGTTACGTGGGCGAGGTAACGCAGGTGAACGCGGAGGTCATCGAGGTGCTTGCCGCCGCCGGATACATTCCCGTCATCTCCTCCGTTGCCATCGGCGAGGATGGCAAGAGCTACAACGTCAACGCCGACCACGCTGCCGGAGCCATCGCGGCCGCGCTATGTGCGGAGAAGCTGATTGTGCTGACAGACGTGCCCGGCGTGCTGGCAAACCTGAACGACCCGACCTCGCTGATTTCGGAGATGAGTGTCGGGCAGGCGGAGGAACTGCTGCGCAACGGCAAGGCGGAGAGCGGTATGGCGCCCAAGCTGGAAGCTTGTATCACCGCGCTGCGCAGCGGTGTGCAACGGGCACACATCATCGACGGACGGCAGCCCCATGCTATTCTCATGGAAGTGTTCACCGACCACGGCGTGGGCACGATGATTAAGCCGTGAGACGGTTTCCGCTTGCCATAGCCATCCTGCTCAGCCTGACCGCCGCGGCTCTCGCCCAACCGCCGACCACAGCTCTGGTCATCGTAGAGGGACTGACGTGGCAGCAGGTGGAGCGTGGAGAGATTGGCGGGCTGTATGTGCTATCGCAATACGGTGCGACAGGGCTGATGAGCATTGGTGCGTCCGGTAACGACGCCGCCAGCCGATTTGCCCTCACCCTGCAGACGGGAAGACGGCTTGTCCTGCCGCGCGAAGGCACTGTCGAGGCAGTGCGTCGGCGCTATCCGAAGGTACGCTGGCTGACGGATGAACTGGCGCGCGCGGGTGTGACGGTAACACTGCATCTGGAGACATCGCAACAGCAGGTGCGTGCGCTGCTGGCTCCGTCCTTTTCGCCTCCATCTCCTTCTGCGCAGCTGCAGATATGGTGGATAGCGGGGGAACCGGCTACCATCAGCCGCGCTCTGGAGCGCGCTATCAGCCCACTCAACCCCGAACGCGACCGCCTGCTCATCATCGGACTACCTCCTGCTGGCGAGCGATTGGCGCCTGTCATCGCGGCAGGTGGCGAATTGCGAACCGGCGTGCTGACTTCCCAAACCACGCGAACCGAAGGGCTGGTCTCGGATGTGGACATCGCCCCGACCCTTCTGCGCTGGCACGGGCTTGGCCCGCACGTGGGCGAACACCCGATGCGTGTGGTGGCTCAAGAGCCGTTGGTCACGGTCAAGCATCTCGCCCGCCTGAGCCGCTGGAACGCGCAGGGGCTGATTCCGCTCGGCGCTCTGCAGGTTGGGGGCGGGCTGCTGGCGGTGCTGGCGGCACTGCAGTTGATTCGGCAAAGACGTGTCCCCCAACGCGCCAGTTTAGTGCTGTCCGTGGCGATAGGAACCCTGCTGTCGCTGCCTGCGGGCACAGTGATTGCCCCTTACCTGCCCGCCGGTCGCTTCGCACAATATGCGGCGCATGTGCTGCTGTCGGCATGGGGGCTTTCCCTGCTGGCGCATTGGGGAGCATGGCACGAGCCGTTTCGCGCCTATGTGCGCGCCTGCGCGCTGAGCGTGCTGGTGGTTGTGGTAGATGCCGTGAGCGGGCAGCACGGGGTTCAGTCATCCGTATATAGTGCCTATGCCCTGTCTGGTATCCGCTTCTACGGCATCGGCAACGAGATGATGGGAGTGCTGGTGGGTTGCGCGCTGGCCTGGGGGCTATTCGGTCTGAAGGCGACATGGCGGGCAGTGGTCTGGTTCATCTCGGCACTGGTGCTGGCAACGCCTGTGTGGGGAGCGAATCTGGGCGGTCTGCTCACCGCGGCGACAGGGTTGGGCTGCACATGGGAATGGAGTCGGAAGCGCAGGATGCCCCGCCCGCAGCGATGTGCGCAGTGGCTGCTGATGGGTATGCTGGCGGCTTTCGGGATGATGTGGGTAGATAGCCTCAGTGCATCCCCCTCACACATCGGGGAAACATGGCTACGCTGGCAGGCGGAAGGCTTCACCGCCATCGTGGACACCCTGCTCTCCAAGCTGGCACTGATGAGCCGTGTGTTACTCAGTCCGTTTGCATGGGGAGTGTTGCTGGTTATCGGCGTGGCGTTATGGGCGATGGGGCGTTCGGGTACACTGACCGCCTGGCGCAACGGCTGGCGCGGAGAGTATCTACCGTGGCTGGTGTGCATGGGAGCCGCGTTCGTGTTCAACGACTCCGGCTTTGTGCCCGCGGCAGCCATTCTGGGCGTGGGTGTGGGCGCATTGCTCACGCGGAGACTGCAGGAGGTGCAACATGGTTCGTCTGCCTGACCTGGTGGGCTATCTGGATGATTATCTCGCCATCCGGGACATCCCCGACTATCCCAACGCCTTCAACGGTTTGCAGGTAGAGGGCAAGGAGGCGATTCACCGCGTGATGACGGCAGTGGACGTTTCGGTAGCGTCCGTGGAGGAGGCGGCAGCGTGGGGTGCCGATTTGCTTGTCGTGCATCACGGACTGTTCTGGGGCGGTTTACAGCCGGTGGTGGGACGCTATCGGCGGCGATTGCAGCCGCTATTGTGCGAGGGCATCAGTTTATACTCGGCACATCTGCCGCTGGACGTGCATCCCGAAGTGGGCAACAACGTGCAGCTGGCGCGCACGCTGGGGCTATCCCCTGTGGAACGGTTCGGGGATTATCAGGGCACGCCGATTGGGGTGCTTTGCGAAACCGAGCTTCCGCTTCAGGAACTGGTGTCCCGTCTGGAAGCAAGCCTGCACACACAGGTGAAAGCCCTCTGTTTCGGCAATGCAGTGGCACGGCGGGTGGGCGTCATCACCGGCAGCGCAGGGCAGACGCGCACCCTGATCGAGGCGCATCGGACGGGTATCGACACGCTCATCACGGGCGAAGGCGCGCACCATACCTATCTGGATGCTGAAGAGCTGGGCATCAACCTGCTATACGCCGGGCACTACGCCACCGAGACACTGGGCGTGCGCGCGCTGGGCGAACATCTGCAGCGGATGTTCGGTCTGGAACATCGCTTCTTTGACCACCCGACCGGTCTATGACTCCGCTTCCCGCTGCGCCACACGCCATGCCCACCACCACGTCAGCATCGACGCCGCAGCCACCACGCCGGAGTCGTTCAACACCAGCAGCAAAATCGCCCCTGCCCAAACCGGCGCGGGCGCGCCCCTCAAACCACACAATCCAAACAACAGGAGCGGCGTCCATGCACTGCTCAGCAGGAGGCTCAGATTCATCTGCGCTTTGCGTGCTATCGTGGGTAACCACAGCGACGGGTCTTGCAGGAACCTGCCCAGATGCGACGGATTGGGCGAGAGGAACTCCCAGAGCACCACAACCGCCAGTGCGCACAATAGCATCCCTGCTCCCCACCAGCGCCATCGGCGCAGGGCGTGGAGCATCGCCACACCAAATGCCGACAACATTGCTCCCGTATTCGCACCCCAGAACGGCGCGCCCATTGCCACGGCGGTCAGCGTCCAGCGCAACAGGCTCCAGGTCCCGCTCTCCGCGAGCAGAAACCCGCTCTGCGCCCCGAACAGGCTACCCGCCATCTCATTGCCCACACCGTAGAAACGCGCCCCTTCCTGCAGCACATAGCCGTAGCCGCTCCAGCGCAGCAGATTCCCGCCGTGCAGCAGGTCTACCCCTGCAAACACCAGGAGAACCGTGCCCAGACCACGCAGGCTCTGACTCAACGGCAAGCGCGACAGCGCAATGAGCAACCCTCCCGCGCTGATAAGCCAGATTGCCACTCGCGCCTGCCACGAGATGCCCCCCAGAGGCAGGCAGATGAGCACCGGTACCAGCGATATCCCCAGCACAGGCACTACGCAGGGAAACAACCACAACGAACGCACCACTCGCCGCCGCCACCACCACAACCATGCCACTACCAGCGCGACCAGCTGCACCGTCGGCAACGCGCCTATCGTATGGTTCCACCACGCCTGCCGCACCAGCGAGTCATACAGGCGTTGCATCGTCTGAGCAGGGCTGTCGTCGGGCGACACGCGAGCGGGCAACCCCACCGCCCCGGCAGGCATCTTTGTACAGCCAAAGTGCGACAGCCACGTTGCGGTAAGGTCAGGCAGGGTGATGTAGCCCGGCAGACGAGACGAACCTGAGACCAGCAAGCCCTCACCGTCTCTGCCCAGTCGCAGCACCCACCCCAGCTGGGAGCCTCTCGCCGCCTCGGAAGGGGATGGAATCGGCATCAGCAGATAGAGCACGTCGGTGGGTTGGGTGAGGACGGTTTGCAAACGCCGCACCAGCGGCTCCAGCTGAGCAGGCTCCACCGTGTCCGCATCTATCCATAGCATCAACCGCGAGTGCCCGCGCAAGACGAATTGCGCCACGGCAAACAGGGTTGCTGAATCCATAACGACGCGGGCATCCACCTCGGGAAAGGGCGCACCTGCCAGCAGCATCGGTGAGTCGCGACGGGTAGTCAGGTAGTGCAACCGTACTCCCCTTGCCTTCAGTTCCTCCGGAAGCAGTCCCACGACCACGGGATATCCCCAGCAACAGTTTATCTGCTCCAGCTGCCGCAGCCGTTCCATTCCGTTTGGTGAGAGGCTTTCGGTTACCCGAGCGCGCGTGCCCGCATTGAGGGTGAGGTATGCGCTGCGCTCCCATTGCTCACGAGACAGGAGGGAAGATGGTCGCCACGGCGAGGAAGCCACGCGACTGAGCAACAACGCCTGCGCGCCTGGCATTGTCGCAGTGTGACGAATCAGCAAGGGCACTTCAGTCGACCGCAGGCAAACCACCGCGACCCGCTGTGCTCCCGCTGGCAGCACACAAAACAACCAGCCTGTCAAACCCAGGCAGAACAGGACAAGCCTTATGCGCCGCATGTAAACCGGAAAAATAGCCTTTTGAGATAAGCACGTAAGGTAGCTGGTCATTTTGAGCGGACCAGGAACCTTGAAGACCCCGCGTTATCCTGCATTGCTCCGCTGAGCGACAGATTCGCCACCAGGAAGGACAGCACCTTTGGCGCGGGTGTTTGCATGGGATGCGCCGGTCAATCGAAATCGAAAAGGTCTTCCAGAAAGGATTTCAGCCGCTTGCGCTTCCGGCGTGGTTTGCCCTCATAGGAGTCATCGTCATACTCGTATGGCGGGTGCTGGGGAGAGGGAGGTACTCGGATTTCGCGTCCGCCTGCTCGCGCCAGAATCTTGTCCAGCTCCCCCCGGTCCAGCCACACGCCGCGGCAGTGCGGGCAGTAATCCAATTCCACCCCGTCTCTATCCACAGGAACCAGTATCTCCTGACACTTTGGACACAACAGCCTGCCTGATATAGGCATCGTCATCGTGCGTTCCTCCGTCGTTGCTTCATGGATATTGTACCAGAAACCGGGGTGTTATTGGGAGGGCAAACCTGCGCGTGAGCCGACACAACATACCAACCGGCCCGGCAGGAGCATCGCCCTCCAGATGATGTCCGTGCCAGCGTATCGGGCAACATCAGGCGTGTTATCAGCTAACCCCGAAGCAACGGATAATGGTTAACGCTCATCGATGGGCACGTAGTGCAGCCCATCGGGTCCGACATACCTGGCGCGGGGGCGTATCAACCGGTTGCTCGCCCACTGTTCCAGAATGTGCGCGGTCCACCCAACGACCCGACTGACAGCGAAGATGGGCGTGAACAGCTCGGACGGAATGTTCATCGCTTGATAGCAGATACCCGAATAGAGGTCTACGTTCGGGTAGACCTTGCTGTTCTCGCGCATGGTACGCTCTACCTCGACGCAGGTCTGGTAGAGCCACTCGTGCTGGGTACCTCGCGTGAGCTGCTCGGCGTAGCGACGCAAGATGCCTGCGCGAGGGTCATCGGTGCGATACACACGGTGTCCGAATCCGGGTACCTTTACTTTGTTTGCCAGTGCGTTCTTCACCCAAGCTTCTGCCTTGCCCGGATCGCCGATTTCGTGCAGCATCCGGATGACCTGCTCGTTGGCGCCGCCGTGCAGGGGTCCTTTCAATGCGCCGATAGCACCGGTTACCGCCGAGTACATGTCCGACATCGTCGCGGCAACCACACGTGCTGCGAATGTGGAAGCATTCAGCTCATGGTCCGCATGAAGGATGAGCGACACGTCAAAGGCGTGTACCCACTCTTCAGGTGGTTCCTCTCCGTGCAGAGTATAGAGGAAGTTATAAGCGATGCTCCTGCCGGGGATGGGATGAATGGGTTCCATACCCTGCCGCAGTCGCTGGTGTGCGGTCACCAGCTGGGGGATGCGTTCGGTCAGGCGGATTGCCTTGCGCAGGCAAGCATCCAGGCGGGTGTTACCGCTATCCGGGTCCCAGTGCCCCAACGACGATACCGACGTGCGCAACATCTCCATCGGGGTTGCCGTTTTGGGAAACATGCGCAGTATCATCACTGTTTCGATCGGCAGTTCCATGCTACCGGTGAAGCTATCGAGGAACGCCTCGAACTCCACTTTGCCGGGCAGTCGGCCGTACCACAGCAGGTAAGCAACCTCTTCGAAAGTGGACTTCTCGGCAAGCTCGACCACATCATAGCCCCGGTAGAGCAGTCTGCCTTTTTGCCCATCGATGAAGCAGATGCTGGACTCGGTGGCGATAACGTCCTGCAGTCCCATGTGCACTACCTGTTCTTCCGTTTTCTCACTCATGTAATCCACCTCCTGAGATAAACAAAAAGGCGACAACAAATTTGTTGCCGCCTTTGGCACAGGTTGCAATCTCTTCTACACCGCAGACGGAAGCCTGCGATGATAGATTGCGGCTGCGCGGGCTACTTCGCCAGCGCTTTCTTCGCGTATTCGCGAGCCGACTCGAGCTGTCCCGCTGAGCCGAGCAGTTCGTTGCGGCTGGCGATGAACTTGGCGTATTCCGCCATGAAGATTTTACCCGGCTCGCGCAGGTCGAATTTATCGCAGTGGTCGCGGAAGAACTCGCGATGCACACGGCACCAGACGAGGCGTCCGTCGGTGTCGATGTTAATCTTGCACACACCCAGTTTGGCAGCGGGCAGATACTGCGAGGGGTCCACGCCTTTGGTGCCTTTCAGGCAGCCGCCCGCGGCGTTGATACGCTCGACCTCCTCCTGCGGCACCGAGGACGAACCGTGCATCACCAGCGGGAAGCCGGGCAGACGCTTCTGAATCGCCTCCACGCGGTCCAGATGGATCCGCTGGGAGCCGCTGAACTTGTACGCGCCGTGGCTGGTGCCGATAGCCACTGCCAGACTATCGCACCCAGTGCGCTTGACGAACTCCTCCGCCTCAGCGGGGTCGGTCAGGCGGGCGTCCTTCTCGTCTACGGAGATGTGCTCTTCCACACCGCCCAGCATACCCAGCTCCGCCTCCACGCTGATGCCTTTGGCGTGTGCGGCTTCCACGACACGCTTCGTCACCGCGATGTTCTCCTCGAAGGGCAGGTGCGAGCCGTCGATCATCACCGACGAGTAGAACCCGCTCTCGATGCAGTCGTAGCATGTCTGCTCATCACCATGGTCCAGATGCACTGCGAACAGCGCGTCCGGCCATATCTGCTCCGCCGTGCGGATAATCGCTTCCAGCATCCGTTTATCGGTGTAGGAGCGTGCGCCTTTGCTAATCTGAATGATGAAAGGCGCCTGCGACTCCATGTTACCCCTGAACAGCCCCATTGCCTGCTCGAGGTTGTTGATGTTGTACGCGCCGAGCGCATACTTGCCGTATGCGTGCTCGAACAGAATACGGGTTGGAACAATCATCGTTCGGTCTCCTTATTCCTCCCTGGCAGGTTACACTACCCGGTGGTATGTTCGCCGGCGCTTGCGGTTTTTCCTGTGGACAGGACAACCAGCGCCTTGTGGCTTTTGCTTACCACGTGTATTATATCACGTTTGTGCCCGGCACAGGGAAACGGGTTATTGGGGCGGACGGGAGATTTCAGAACGGCGTCTTGTACTCGAGCGCGCCCGCCAGCTCATTGCGCGAAAGACCGTGCGGCACGCGGTGCTGGTAGTTGGTCAGGCGCAGGCTCAAGTTGAGGAAATGGTCATCGTCCAGTTGCCAGCCGTAGCGCAGGTGGAAGGAATGCGCTGTTCCCTTGTTGCCCTGGTAGTTCACCGAGTCCAGGCTGTAACCCACCTCACCACTGGAGAGGGCAGAGAGCCTGCCAGCCACGCTCAACAGCGCACGGCGGATAATCTGGCGTTTGGCGTAGTCGGTTTCGATTCGGTACTCCCCGTTCAGCACCTGGCGACTGTTCAGGCGCGTGCTCATTTTCCACACGTCCAGCCCTATCGGCTGCACGCGGTTATTGCCCTGCTCAGGCAGGGTCAGGAACTGATGGCTGATCGAGGTGTTCGGATTCAGCTGCCAGTCTAACGCGTAGCGGCGCACGTGCCATGTCCCCATATTCGGCTGTTCAATCATGCGGTAGTATATTTCCCCTTTGAAGTTGCTCATGGGGGCGACGGTGAACTGATACGTGCGCATCACCAAACGGTCGGCTGCCTGCGGGATAAAGGCGGAGGTGTATTCCGCCAGCAGGCTGTGCTTGCCCAGATTCGCGGTGATGCGCCCACTGCGCGTCTCTTTTTGCCAGGTTGCCCTGTCTGCCAGCGCAGCGTATGCACCGGTGAACTGGATGTTGGTCAAGCCCAGTGCGTTGAACGGCTTCAGCGACGAGACGGATATCTCGCTCTGCGCTTTGGTGTTCACGCGGTCCACGCGCAGTTCGTCGTACTTGCCTGTGACGTTGGCAAAGTTCAGCACCGGACCCGACAGCGCAAAGCTCTTCAGCAGGCTGCCGGTATCGGCGCTGGTGGTGCGGCGCGACAGGCTCATGGCAAAGGTCAGGTCTTTGCGCAGCAGCCACTGGGAGGATACCGTGCGTATCAACTCGGAAGGGCGATCGCTGCGCCCGAACCTCTGCTCGGTGAACTGCATGACAGCGCTCCTGGAGACGGGCGTTTGCACCTGCACGGTATCGGCGGTATCGTAGTAGCCGTCGGTGCGGCGCAGGTGTTTCTGCTCCACCACAAACCATACCGGTCGGCTCTTGTCGGATTCCACGCGCCAGAAGTTGGTCAACGAGGTGGTGGGTTCGAGCAGTACGCCCTCTTCCTCCACCCGATCGCGATACGCGGAGAACTTCAGCCCTTTTCCGAGCGCGTGGTCGATGGCGGTGGTCTCACGCCACTGGCGATGCAGTACTTCCGTTGCGCCATCGCGGTTGGTACGGTCGTTCAGGTGTGTAATGCGTGTGGTCGCCGCGGGTTGATACTGGAAGTACAGGCGCTGGCGTCGGTGCATCTGTTGCACCTGGGCGTTGTGCGAGTCGATCCAGAAGCCCTCAAACCACAGCGTTTTACTGACCTGCCATTGCGCCGCCATGTCGAAGTACTTGAAGCCCAGCAAACCGCTCAGGTCGTTGCGGTCGGTCTCGGTCAGGTCGCCAATGCGCGAGAAGGTGGGGTCTACCTGCTTGATATTGGCAAACAACGACAGGCGCGGCGTGCGCAGGGCGTAAGACTGTTTGATAATCGAACCCTGCGAATCGCGGATATTGCCGAACAGTGCGCTGATGGCGGTGTTCTTGTCCAGTGCGAGGCGCGTGCTGATGAGCCTCCGCGCGATACCCGTCTCCGCAGCGTACAGCTTGCGCTCGGGGTCGGTCAGGTCTCCCAGTCGGTTGAAACCTTCGCTGATGCTCTGCTGCTGATAAGCTACCTCGAACTTGGGGCTGGTGTAAGCGACCTGCATGCGCTTCACGTCACCACTGGCGTCTTCTACCGTTGTTTTCATGACGCTGACCTGTGTGTTGGCGGCTGCAGTCATGTTCATGCGCAGGGTCTCTCGCTGCAACCCCGCCTCGCGCAGAACCTGCTGCCTGTCTTTGTCGGTGACGGCGTTCGCGCCGGGTTCCACCTGCTGACGCGCCAGCAGTGCCATCTGGTTTATCTCTTCCGGCGTGAGGTTTGCCACCGCGAAACTGGGGTCGGTGCCGAGTCGGGTATAGTCCACCTGCACCGTCTGGGTGTTCAGCGATATCTGACGCAAGTTCAGGTTACCCGTCTCGGTACGGATGGTTTGCTGCATAAACAGGTTGGGCAGGTTCGTGCCTTTGAACGGAGGCAGCTCTGCCCTCAAGAAAGAGCGCACCCAGCCTCGCTCCTTCGCCCACTGTGCCCGCTGTCCCTCGGCAAGGTCGTTGAAGCGGGTGAACTCTTTATCGATGTCCTGTGTGCTGTAAGTGAGCTTCAGTCCGGCGGTTTGCAGCGCGTAGTTTGTCAGCTCGATGCTACTACCCGAATCGAGGATGCGCTGACGCTCAAAACCCAGCTGTGAGTTGCCGCTCAGGCGAAACAGGGCGGAGAGGGTGTCGCGCGTTAGTCCGCGCTCCTTCGCCCACTGTGCTCGCTGGTCTTCACGCAGGTCATTGAAGCGCTGGAATTGGGGATCGATCTTGGTCTCGCTGAAGCGCAGCTCCATCTGTTTGGTCTGCACGCTGTAATGCGTCTGTCGGATATCCCCCTTGCCATCGGTGATGCGGCTGACATCGGTCTGCAGGTTCATCCCGCCAGCCACGTAGCCCAGCCCGTAGCTCATGCGGCGCATCCCCCGCTCTTTCTCCAGCCAGCCGAGCAGCTGGTCGGGGGCAGCTTTTTGCTCGCGCAGAGCGGCGAAACCCGCGAAGCGCTGCCCTACGTCCTGATACATGCCTCGCAGCTGCAGCCCGCCCACGCTCCAGTTCAGGTTCTGCAGAATGAGCCGGTCGGAGCCGGCGGCGGCTTGCGTATTCGGACGTGAAGGCGCACCCGGTTGCAGGGTGGGGTCTGCCACCGCCTGTATTGCCCGCTGCGAGGAGAAGAACAGCAAGCCTTCCACAGCACTGTTGCTATTCAGATTCAGGCGGGTCTGCATACCGTAGGTATCGGTCTGCAGGGTGGTACCGTCCTCGCGGCGCAGGAACGCGCTGGAGCTGTACATCATGTTCAGCTGGCTCTGTCCGAACTGCAGCCTCATCGAGGGAGCCTGCAGCAATCCACGCTGTTCACTGGAGCCGGGCACGTAGCGGTAATACACCCGTATCGTCTGCGAGGTGCGCACCGGCTCGGTGAAGAAGATAGTGCCTGTCGTATAGTCAATGGTATAGTCCTGATTGCGCTGCAGGGTACGAGCGTCTACCATCACACGCTCGCTTTCGGGCACGATATTGCCGTAGCGCAGCAGGTAGCCGGCTCGCGTGCCATTGCCGCGCAGCAGGTCGGCGTTTGCCTGTCCCACCTGAGAACCAGCCGACGGCGATTTGGAGGCAGTAATACGCCCTTCCGCGAGGGGTATGGTGGGAGGTGTGTTATCCTGTCCCCACGCGGTCGCCATGACTGCGAAGGCGGCAGCCGCCAGCAATATGTAACGAACCGATAACCTCATCAGAACCGAACTTTGATAACGTCCAATTCGACCTGTTTGCGCTCGATCTTACGCTCCAGCTGCCCTTTCAGTTGTTCCGCACCCCGAATGCGGATTTGCTCCCGTAAAGACTCCAGTCCCTGCGTTGGAGAGGGCACGACTTCTGCCGGAAGAGTGAAGCGCGTCGCGACGGTTTTGCTGTCCTCCATCTCTTCCGGTTGTTCGGCAATCACATTGTCCGTACCCGCAGGCGGACTATTGACGTCGATGTGGGGCACGTCCTCTTCCATGACCGGCTCGCCCTGCAACGCATCGGTCGGAGCAGGAGCAGGGGTGATTCGCGCACGAGTCACTGCAGACCATTTTGCCTCGTTTTTCACCGACGGTGTCTTCGCAGGAGCTGCAGGTTGCTGTGCTACCGAACGCCGCACCGCACGAGTCCCCATATTCAACGAAGCCACACCGCCTTGCTTTTGGGCAGATAGAGAACCACTGAACCGCTGAGGCATGGCGGATGGCTGGCTCTGCGGGTTACGCAATGCGAGGGTGCTCACCATCTGAGGCACCTGTCGGGGGATAAACTGCCACACAAACATCGCTATCAATACCACGGCGGTCGTCAGCGCGGCACGCCATGCCATCCGTCGCCAGCCCATTGCCAGTCGTTCTGTCCATGTAGGTTGGTCCACCGTCGCCGACAGAATGCGTGCCTTCAGCATCGGCGGAGGCTCTTGTGGAGGCAAAAGGCTTACTACCCGTCGCAGTGACTGCAGATGCACCACCGCCTCCTGACATCCCGCGCACTGCTCCAGATGCGCTTCCACCTGCTCGCGTTCATCTGGCGGCAGGGCATTATCCACATACGCCGACAGCGCTGTCCACCACTCTACGCAGACCTTCATCGTCCCATCCCCCGGCTTGCTGTGAAATGGAGTGCCCACTTTTTCTCGTCCCACCTATTTAGATACTGATCCGCTTGCAATGTTTCATCTCTGACAACGCGCAGAATAAAAATTGTCGGAGTGCGAATCGCAACCTCTGTGCAGAGGTTCTTAGCAGGAGCATGTGCCACCCTCACAGAAAAGGTGCTTGGTGCGTTGGCTGGGGGGCGAACCTTCTGGTGAGGCGCCCCTACCCTACCTCCCTGCGGGCGGGGAGGCGAGTTTACGGCTCAAGGGGAGCCTCGCCCTGCATCAGGTCACACCACATCGTCATGGACAGGAGACACAGCGATGCCTCAAACACGGTGGCAGATAATACCGTTTGGATGGACGGTGCAGGATGACGGCACGGTGCGCGCGGAGATGCCCCAGGGTGCGCTGTTGCTGAAGGACAGCTTCTCGCAGGCGGGCGAACTGAACGCGACGGTGGTGGTGCATCGCGCTGTCACTAACCCGACCTACTGGAAAACGGTGGGCATCACCCTGTGGCAGGATGACCGCCACCACTGGCGGCTGAATCTGGTGGAAGCTCCCGAAAACCTGCAGTATCGCCACACCGCCGAATTGCACGAGCTGTACGGTGGCACCTGGCTGGCGGGCAATGAACCCGCTACCCGTCTCACCGTTAAGCAGAGCTTCAGCCTTCCCGACTGGAGCTGGGAGTACGGAAAGCCGTACTGCCTGCGCCTGATTTGGAACGCGCAAACTATCCGCGGAGAAATCTACGACGCGCAAAATACGCTCTGCTGGGCATACGAATGGGCACTGGATAATCCGAAGGCGGTGCGTGCGGGCTATCTGGGGTTGACCTGCAACGCTTTCGACGCCACCTTCTCGCAAATAGAGACGCGCAACACCGTACCTGCCGAGCCACCACGTCCCGAACAGAAGCCCCGACCAGCCTACAAGGTGGCGCACGTGGGCAGGAAGGTACGCCAGGCTACCGGCTTTTTCCGCGTGGAGGAGATAGACGGCGTCTGGTGGTTCATTGACCCCGAGGGGCGGCTCTTCTTCGCACTCGGTACCGACCACACCAGCTACTTTGTGCACTGGTGCGAGAAGCTGGGTTACGCCCCTTACCATGAGAATATGAAGAGGCGACACGGTTCCGAGCAGGCGTGGGCACAGGAAACCCTGCAGCGTCTGAAAAGCTGGAACTTCAATATCCTTGCCGCGAACCATTCGTCCTACCTCCGCCATCAGGGGCTGGCATACATCGATAACATTCTGGGCATGGGACAGGGCTTTGCCGCTATTGACGATTTGGTGAAACAGGTTCACTGGACGGGGTTTCCCAACGTATTCTCTCCGCGATGGCAGCAATGGTGTGACTGGATAGCCTACCAGCGTTGCGCTCCCCTGCGAGACGACCCCTGGCTTATCGGCTATTTTCTGGACAACGAGCTGGAGTGGTTCGGCAAGGATTACAAACCGTGGGGGATCGCCATCGAGGCGTTGAAACGTGCAAGGGGGCACGACTCTCGCGTGGCTCTGGCGCAGCTGCTGCGCGACCGCTATCGGGGCGATGTGCAGGCATTCAACCGCGCATGGGATGCCCGCATCCGCGATTTCGACGACATCGCGCACGGCGAGCAACCACCCACCATCCGCACAAAGGCGGCAGAGGAGGACGGCATCGCCTTCACCCGTCTGGCGGCGGAGCTCTATTTCCGAACCTGCGCGGAAGCCATCCGCAAGCACGACCCCAACCATCTGGTTCTGGGCTGCCGCTTCGCAGGGGAGGCGCCACCCATTCTGGACATCGCAGGGAAGTACTGCGACGTGGTGAGCATCAACACCTATCCCCGCATCGACCTGCGTGCAGGGCGTGTGCTGGACTGGGAAGAACGGCTGCGCGAATACTATCGGCAGTCCAGACGCCCCCTGATGATTACGGAATGGAGCTTCCCCGCGCTGGACAGTGGCCTTCCCTGCAAACACGGCGCGGGTATGCGGGTGGATACGCAGCAACAGCGGGCGGAGTGCTTCCGCATTTTCCAGTCTGCCGTGTTTCACCTGCCGTTTATGGTGGGGTCTAACTTCTTCATGTGGGTGGATGAGCCTGCACTGGGCATCAGCAGCACCTTCCCCGAAGACAGCAACTACGGGCTGGTGAACGAGCAGGGCGAACCGTATAAGATTCTCGTACAAACTGCAACAGAATTGCAGGCAAAGGTATACGCGATGCACACCGAATCCGTGCGATACCGCACGCGAAGCCCGCAACCACCGCCAGTTAGCAAGCCAGCATTCCCGCGTCGGCGGTGGAACATTCCCTCACAAGCTACGCTGGCGTGGCAGGTGGATTTGCAGAATACGAATCGACAGCCGTTCTCTGGCTGGATAGGGATCGACCTGCCCGAACATCCAATGGCGCAACAACAATCTGGCGAGTGGCGGTGTGTGAGCATGGACGGCAAGGCGGTGCGGTTCCACATCGAGCCGCTCTTCCGGCAACGGCTATGGCTGTATGTGCAGAACGTGCCACCGGGCAGGACGTGGAGTGGGCTGGTGCTGTTTGTGCCGGCACGCCAGGAACGCCGTCCGCAGGACTACACCATCGCTGCCGATTTCCAGCTGAAATCCCCAAACTTTGACCTGCTATTTGGAAACGAGCGGGCACCGATACGCACCATCTACTGGCAGGGGCAGCGGATAGGCAGCTACACCGTGCTGGTGCAGCAGAGCCTGTCGCAGATGCAATGGGTACCCCCCAATCGCCACGAAGGGGTGCAACTGGTGGGGACACCGTTTGGACACTACCTGCGCGGCTGGCTGACCCACCGCGATGGCTCCGCGATTACCGAAGTGAACCAGCAGACGGGGGTTTTTGCGGCACAGCAGGCACGTCCGCAAAGCTACCGCGTGGAATGGGAAATGGAGGTGCGTGAAGACCTGCTGCAGCCGATGCTGCTGGTGCGGATGCGTCGCCTGCAGAACCTGAGCGCAATTCCACTGCGCGTGGAGGCAGTGTACCACTATGCCCAGAGCCAGCTGCACGGCGACGGCAGGGATGACCAGCCTGCCGGAGTGCCCAATTATTACCTGAACGCGGGTGCATGGAGCCATACGCAGGCAGGGCTGTTCTACGGTTCAATGCCCTTCGAGTCGGAAAAGTGGAAGTGCACCTTCTGGAAAGACCCCGGCGGCGGACAGCATCCCGACCTTTGGCAGGATGTCAAGCAGGAAGTCAAACCGGGCGAAACCATCGCGCTGGACGGCGGCTGGGTTGCGCTGCTCATCGGCAGGGGCGACTTCGGCAAGGGGGACTGGGCGAACCTGACCGTGCAGGTGCAATCTCTTTCGGGAGTCCTGAGCGGCGTACAATGGCTGCGCCGAAGATAGGCGTTTTGGGAGGCTATGGCAGCACCGGCAGGTGGATTGCGGCGCTGCTGCTGGAACACACGAACGCGCATCTGGTTATTGCCGGACGTCATATCCTTCGCGCGCAGGAAGAGGCACGCGACTGGAGGTGTGTGGGGACTTCACCGGACAACGGCAGAACCTGATGACGGAATGCCTTTATCAACAGGCTCCTTTGCAGGGCGTCCGCCCCTTCTGTAAGCGGCAGGAGGGTTAACATGAACGTGAAGGCAAGGACGTTTGTTGCACCGAAAACAGAATCTCATTGGATAGGGACTCACTCGGTTTTGGGATACGTGATATGAGATGGGGTGACCTCATCGAGCAAATCATGCGGGAGAATAACGGGATAGCTTCCCTAACGCATCTGTATGAACGCGCACCGCTACATCGAGAGCGGATGCCCTCCGGCGACTGGCGTAAAACATTACGAGGTGTTCTATATCGGGAAGCAAAGGCTGGCAGATTCGTCAAAGTGGGTTTGGGAGTATATGCGCTGCCAGAAGCCCAAAAAGCAGAGCCGTCTTCTGCCTATCAGTACGCTCTCGATAAGCGTTCTTATCGGGACTATATCGGGAACAGACCTGACCTGCACGCTACCATCGAGGGTATGTTGATTGAAATCGGTAACTACCTGGATTACAACACCTACACTCCTGACGTCAACAGGCTGTTCGATGGTAAACGTCTTGGTGACCTGTGTGTGCTGCGGCAGGTGCCGGATTTCACCTATCAAGATGTGAAGGAGCGCGTGGGGCGGTGTGATGTCATCTGGTTTTCGCGCACTGCGCATCCCTTTCCAAAGTATGTTTTTGAGGTAGAAACCACCACAGATTTCGAACGCTCGATGCTCAAGATGTTCGCCCTCAAGGAATTCGAAACTCGTTTGGTGCTGGTGGCACATGAGAACCGACGCCATCTTTTCGAACAACGCATCAGCCATGAGCCGTTTGCCACGATATCAAGCAAGTTCTACTTTCGCTCAGTGGAGCTGGTGGCAGAGTTTTACTTCAACTGTGTGGAGCATTACGAGCTGCGCAGCAGATTCCTGGTGTGATTGAGGCAGATGAAAAGACGTTGGGGGGATTTAAAGTGTCACAAAACATAAACTGTCATCCTATCACTCCAACAAAAAACAGGGGGTGGGAATGAAACAAGCGTCCCTTCTGGTCGCTACGCTATGGGTGATAACGGTAGTTGATGCACAACAATACTCTGCGGAGAGGAATGCAACGATGAAGATAACCATCACTCTTCCAACCTCGCCGGCGAACCGTCATTACGCGGGCAACCGGGCGCCGCTGCTGCCCAGCCCGCTCATCAAACTGCCTGCCGGCTCTATCCGACCCGAGGGCTGGCTCCGTCATCAACTGGAACTGATGGCGGACGGCTTCACCGGGCATTTGACCGAAATCAGCTCATGGTGCCGGTTTGAGGGCAGTGCGTGGGCAAACCCGCAGGGGCAAGGTGAAAATGGCTGGGAGGAGCTCCCCTACTGGCTCAAGGGGTTTACCTCACTGGGCTACGTGCTGGGAGACCAGCGCATAATCACTGAAGCAAGACGGTGGATCGACGCCATTCTCGCCAGCCAGCGCGAAGACGGCTACTTCGGTCCAGAAAGCAACCGCGCCGCGATGGACCTCTGGCCGAACATGATTGCGCTGTACGCGCTGCGCACCCATTACGAAGCCACCGGCGACCCGCGCGTCATCCCCTTCATGCTCAAATACTTCCGCTGGCAGATGACCGTGCCGCTGGAGAAGTTCCTGCCCGGCAGCTGGCAGAAAGTGCGCGGCGGCGACAACCTGGACACCATCCACTGGCTGTACAACCTCACGGGGGAGAAGTGGATGCTGGACGCCGCGCGGGTTACCCATGAACGCACCGCGGATTGGGTGGGTGACATCCCCACCTGGCACGGGGTGAATATCTGCCAGGGCTTCCGCGAACCCGCCCAGTACTACCAGCAAACCGGTGATATTCGCTACCTGCGGGCTACCGAGCGCGTGTACGATACGGTCATGGGCATCTATGGGCAGGTGCCAGGCGGGATGTTCGGTGCGGATGAGAACGCTCGCCCTGGCTTCACCGGTCCCCGGCAGGCGGCGGAGACCTGTTCGATGGTGGAGATGATGTACAGCCACCAGCTGCTCACGCGCATCACCGGTGACGGCAAGTGGGCAGACCGGTGCGAGGAAGTCGCCTTCAACTCACTGCCCGCTGCCATGACGCCCGACCTGAAGGGGCTGCACTACCTCACCGCGCCCAACATGGTGCAACTCGACCGTCAGAGCAAAGCGCCACTGCTGCAAAACGGCGGCGACATGCTTTCCTATAACCCCTACGACTACCGCTGTTGCCAGCATAACGTGGCGTTCGGATGGCCCTACTTCGCGGAGCACCTGTGGATGGCAACGCCGGGCAACGGGCTGGCAGCTGTCTTTTACGCGCCCTGCCGGGTGGAGGCGAAAGTTGCCGATGGCACGACGGTGGAAATCGTGGAAGAGACCGATTACCCCTTCGGAGAGGAGGTGCAGTTGACCATCCGCACGCCAAAATCGGTGCGGTTCCCACTCACCCTGCGCGTGCCCGGCTGGTGCGAAACGCCACGCGTGGAGGTGAACGGACAGTCACAGCGACTACCCTCACCGGCGAAAGGCTGGATACTCCTGCAGCGCGAATGGCGCGACGGTGACCGTGTCAGGCTAACCCTGACTATGCCACTATTTGTTAAAGTATGGGACAAAAACCGTAACACTGTCTCCGTTTACCTCGGCCCGCTGGCTTTCTCCCTGCGGATAGGCGAACGATGGGAACGCTACGGGGGCACCGACCGCTTCCCCGCGTACGAAGTTTTCCCCACCACCGCGTGGAACTACGGGCTGATAGTGGACTTGAGCAACCCGCAGATGTCGTTTGAGGTCGTCAGGAAGCCAGACAAGGTTGCCGCACAACCCTTCACTCCAGAGAACGCGCCCGTCCTGCTCAGGGCGAAAGGCAAACGCATCCCGCAGTGGCGTCTGGAGGCGAACGGGCTGATTGGAGAGGTACAGGAATCACCGGTGCGCTCGGACGAGCCTGTGGAGGACATCATCCTGATTCCCATGGGATGTGCCCGATTGCGTGTGTCGGCTTTCCCACAGATAGGCGAGGGCCCGAACGCCAACGTCTGGCAGGAGACGAATACGGTCATTGCAGAGGCTTCGCACTGCTGGCACGCCGACACGGTGCTCGCGCTGAACGATGGGCTTTTGCCCTCTTCGTCTGCAGATTGGAGCATCCCGCGCTTCACCTGGTGGGACCACACGGGCACCACCGAGTGGGTGCAATACGTGTTTGCCCGCCCGCGCCGCATCTCGTGGTGTGAGGTCTACTGGTTTGACGACGAGCCGGCTGGCGGACAGTGCCGTCTTCCGGAGTCGTGGCGCGTGCTGTGGTCCGACGGTCAGCAGTGGTATCCGGTGAAGGTCACTCACAGCGAAGAAACACGTAAGGACGCTTTCAACCGCGTCGAGTTCGAGCCGGTAGTGGCTGCGGCGTTGCGGTTAGAGGTCAAGCTCAGGGCAGGATACTCTGCTGGCATTCTGGAGTGGCGCGTGGGCGAGTAGCTGCACTCTCTCGGCGATATTCACTGGTGGTGAGGTTTCCGCCGAGCCGTTCGGCGTCATGGTGGGGGAAAGAGAGGGAATCTCCTCCCCTTCTGGTTCGTCTTATCCGTTTAGAAGGGATATGGGTGGGTACCATGTTCGAACGGGACAATCAACTGGTGGAACGCGCCAGAGCGGGTGACGTAGACGCCTTTGGCGATCTGTATCAGCACACCCACCGGCGCATCTATCAGTATATCCGCCAGATGGTACCCACCTCAGAGGACGCCGAAGACCTGATGCAGGAGGTCTACCTGCGCGCGTGGAGTGGGCTGAAGCAACTGCAGGCGAACGAAGCCTTCTGGGTGTGGTTACATCGCATCGCACGCAACGCGGTGCTGGACTGGAGAAAGCGCAAACAGCTCACTACCGTTTCTCTGGAGAGCACCTTCACCGATGATGAAGATGGAGAGACAGAGCCAGTGGAGGCGGCTGACTGGTCGGAGAACCCGGAGCAGATTGCCCTCTCCGAGGCGATGCAGGAGGCGGTATGGCAGGCAGTGCGCTCTCTGCCCGAGAATCACCGCGAGGTGGTGACCATGTACTATCTGGAAGATATGGGCATCTCTGAAGTGGCACAGGTACTGGGGGTGCCGAAAAACACGGTGCTGTCGCGACTGGCGCGGGCGCGCGAGACGCTACGGCGCAAGCTGAGCTATCTGGTGGACGCGAAATGAGGCGATGAACATGGAGTGCACAAAAATCAAAGCGAAATTAGCCGATTACTCGGTGGGGCTGCTGGCTGAGCGAGAGAAACAAATGGTTGAGGCACACCTGGCGCAATGCCCCTCCTGTGCTGCGGAGCTGCGCGCGCTGGAACGGGTGGACAGGGTGTTGAGAACAGTGGAACCCGAGGAACCGCCCGCGCATCTCTGGAACAGCATCCGGGCGCGTATAGAGGCGGAACCCCAGAGGGTACAGATACCCTTCTGGCAACGATGGTTTTCCGTGCCTCGCTTGGCTTTAGGTGGCGCAGCGGCAGCAGCGGTGCTGGTAGCGATAGCCTATTTCAGCCTGCCTCGCTCGCCAGAAGGAGATGCTCCCCAGCACGACAACGCCGAGCAGTTGATGCACACCCACCAGATGATGTCCTGGGGCGACCCGCTGAGTGACAAAGCCGCTCTAGGCGTGATGCTTGCCAGCCGCTCACAGCCTCAGGAGGTGCCCTGATGCTGAACCGCTGGCTGAAAATAGCCGTTCTCTTTGCGGCAACGATGGGCGTGGCGTTCGCCCAGAAGCCCGACCCGGCACAGCGCGTGAGGGCGGCATATCAGGCAGAAAGCAGGGTCACGCTGAGTGGGGTCATGCGTACCACCAGTACCGTTCAGGCAACCGAAATCAGCTCGGAGGTGGTCGTCTACCGAAAAGCGGGCATGACGCGCTACGAGTATCGCTCGCCCGAAATGCGTGGACTGGTGCTTATCGATAAGGGCGATACGCTGATACGCCTCGACCCCACCACCCGTACGGCAACGGTAGAGACCGTGCACCGCTCGCCTGCTACGGTAGACCTTGTGCTGAAAAACTATCGGGCGGAGCTTGCTGGGCAGGAGCAGTTGCTCGGACGGCAAACAGACGTGATCACCCTCACGCCCCGGCAGGGAAGCGGTCCCACGCGCAAGCTGTGGATCGACCGCGCGACAGGCGTGGTGCTTCGCACCGAGCAGTACAACTCCGGCGGCAAGCTGGTGTCGCGTTCGTTCTACTCATCGGTGGACTGGAAAGCCTCCCCACCGGACAGCCTGTTCACTGTACCAGAGGGCTGGCGGCAGGTAGCCGCCCCGGTGCAGACGGAGCGACACTGGCAGAAAGAAGACCTCTCCCGTAGACTTGGCTTCACCATCCGCGAGCCGGGCTACGTTCCGCCGGGCTTCGTGCTGGACGGCTTTCATCTGGTAGTACGTCCGAACGCACAGCCATCGGCGCACATCCGTTATGTCGATGGCTTAAACAGTATCTCCATCTTTGAACACCGCTGCCCGCCCGGTCGCGGACGAGGCTTCCAGTGGGGGCGGCGCATGGGCAGACGCGGTAACTGCGAGTTTTTCACCAGCAACGAAGGCAACGTGCTGGTCAAAGAGGTCGGTGGTATCCGCTTCATCGTCGTCGGTGACCTGCCCGAGAACGAGCTGCAGAAGGTCATCGATAGCCTGAGATAGTCTCACGCCAGTTCTCATCCATTTTCCACAATACCACCTGAAATACCGGGAATCTTCCCTTCCTTTGCATCTTCTTATCTTATAGATACACTTTATGGAGGAGGTTCGGTGATGAAAACCGTCAGGATGTTGATTCTCAGTACGGTACTGTTGTTGGGGCTATCCATTCTGCCTTCCCTGATGGCACCCATTGCCCCGCAACACGCGAGGTCATGGAGCGCCGCAGCGCAGAACGTGGCGATTGTGGAAGGCAAGGTGGTAAGCATCGGGGAGGACAGCTTCGTGATGCAGGTGCGCCGCGTGCGTAATTGCGACCTCAAAGGGCTGACCGTCACCGTCGTCTGGGACGAGCATACGCAGTGGACGCGCGGTAAGCGTGCTGCTTCTCCAGATGAACTGTGGGTTGGCGCTGCGGTCACCGTATCCGGCATCGTAGAAGACAGTGTGCTTTACGCACAAACCGTACAGATTGGCGGGGCACATCCGGCAAGAAGGTAGCAGGTCGCTAACACAACGTCGAGGAAGCCGCCCTATCGGGCGGCTTTTCTGCTATGAGCCTTTTTATCGCTTCCGTCCACCTTCAGGGCAGGTTTTCTCTAGCCTCGCAAGGAATATTCTCCCGATAAGAGCCGATGCCAGGGGAAAACAAACCGTGACTACCGCCTGTGAAGCCTTCAGGAGCATCCATTCCTTGCCACAATCAGTCCAGACGTGGAACCGCGCCGCTGCGCTGGGCAGCCTGTGGGCGGCGTTCGAGATTGTGGTGGGAAGTTTCCTGCACAATCTGCGTGTGCCCTTCGCGGGTACCGTGATGGCGACGGCAAGCGTCTTCCTGATTACCGCCGCTGCACAGGTGTGGACAGACAAAGGTCTTATCTGGCGCACGGCGCTGGTGTGCGCACTGATGAAGTCGGTATCCCCCAGCGCGGTTCTGCTCAGCCCGATGATTGGCATCTTTGTCGAAGGGGTTATCCTGCAGGTGTCTCTGCGCCTTCTGGGGCGAGGTTGGCTGGGTTGCGCCGCAGGAGGCGCGCTGGCGGTGAGCTACACACTCCTGCAGAAGCTGGTTTCGTTGACCATCATCTACGGCATCGACCTGATGCGTGTGTTCACGGAGCTGGTGCAGTTCGCCTCTCAGCGAACAGGCTGGCAGGGTTTGCAACCGGGTGGCGTACTCCTTGTGCTGGTATCTCTACAAAGCGTATTGGGGATAACGGCAGGGCTTACCGGCTGGTATGTGGGCAGGCGTGTTCGGGACACGTATGCCACCAGTGCGGAGGATGTTGACCGGGCAGTTAACAGGCAGCGCATGGTTCAGCAAGGCGGTGTGGAGTTCAACCGCTCCCTTCCGTTACTGGCTGTTTGGTTAATGCTTTTACCTGCCGGTTTGTGGCTGGTGGGCTCGGCTCCGCTTTCCCTGAGCGCGCCGGCGGTCGCTGTGGTGGCTATTGCCATACTCGTACGCTACCGCCAGCTGGCAAAACGGCTCCACAATCCCCGTCTATGGGCGGAGATACTACTGCTGGCATTGCTCTCCGGGCTGGTGTTGGGTTCGGTAAGTGGAGACACGGCAGGGGGACTGCTGGCAGGCGTACGGATGGCTTTGCGGGCGGCGCTGATGGTGCTTCTGTTTACAGCCATCGGCGTGGAGGTCGCGCATCCACGCATCCTGCGCCAGCTCTCGAGGGGGCGTCTGGCAGTGTTGCACACAGCCATCCAATCCGCTGTCTGTGCCCTGCCCGACTTCCTCGCGAGTATCCCCAATCTGAAGGATGTTCTGAGGGGGCCGGTACAGACGATGGCGCGCCTTTTTCGGCTTGTCGACAGGTGGCAGGAACGCCTCTCGGCACGCCGACGGTTGATACTGACTGGAGGCAGAGGCGAGGGCAAAACGACCCTCTGCCTTGCTCTGGCAGAACGCGCACGTCGTGCAGGGTGGAAGGTGGGTGGCATCGTCTCGCCCTGTTACGGCAACAGCGGAGAACGCGATCTCTTCCTGGTCAAAGACCTGCAGTCGGGAGAGGAACATGTGCTGGCGCGGCGGTCAGAACAGGTGGGCACCATTCGAGCGGGAGCTTTCGCTTTTGAACCCGACGGCATCGCCTTCGGGCGACAGGCTCTGGAATCGGCGAAGGAGGCGAACGTACAGCTGCTGATTGTGGACGAGGTGGGACCGCTGGAGTTGCAGGGCGATGGATGGGCGCCCGTCCTCGATCGTCTACTTGCGGACGTGTTCGGCGTCATGGTATGGGTGGTGCGCCCGGAGCTGGTGGAAGAGGTGCGCAAACGGTATCCTTTGCTCGTTCACACCGAAGTAGTCCGCGCTGCAGAGGCGGGAGTCGAAGACCTCTGGAACCGAATCTCTGGAACAGGATAGGCAGGCACCCGAATCCGCCCGCTGTAACAGGGCGAAGATGAATCGCCACTCCTTTGTCGGGACTGAGACGGCTACCTGCTCAAGCGGATGGCATCCATGTAGATTTCACCCGAAGGCTGTTCGGCATACCACATGAGCTCGGTGACCGCCGACAGGTCTATCTGTCCCTTAATGGAGGAAAGGTCGTACTTCAGGGTGTTGGCGCCGGGTGGTATCCGCGTGTTCCATATCCAGTAGCGTTTTTGATGCACATCGGTAAGGCGCAGGTTGACGGCGATGGGTGAGCCTTTTCGGAACACATCCAGCTTCAGCGTCCGCCACCCACGCCAGTCCATCGGGAAACCGCCAGTGTCCAGAATGACTGTCTCGTGGCGTGGGGAAAGCTTCAGGCGCAGCGAATGTTTTCCCTCAGTGGCGTATTCCGCAACAATCGAGCGTGGCGCAGTGCCACCGACCATTGGCAACATCGTCCTGCGCTCGAAAGAGAACAGCAGATGTTCCCCTGACGGGAGACTCGCCCGGTGATGACCGCTGCTGCACGCCGAGAGTAACCAGAGCGTGGCAGCAGATATACCGATGGTCTGCACACACATACGGACGAGGTGTGGGGACTGCAACGCTTTCCACATGGGCGTCCTGTCATACGCACCCGATACGGTGTCTGCTTTTCGGCACACTATCGGTCTGCTTACTCATGGCTGCTTAGCCGCATCATACGGGAAACGCGCTTCTCCAGAATGGGCGAGGTGCCCCATAAGACCGCTGCCAGCAGAGCCAGCCACACCATCACTGCCCCCTCGGCGCATTGAGCGATTCCTGCAGCAGGCGCGCGCTTTCCACATGCCATATCGGCTGTATCTCGAACTCGGTCACATTCAGCGGGCTTTCGATCTGCACCCGTGCCACATATCGGTCGTCAACGGCAATGACCAGCGTGCGCCCCACGTTCTTTGCGGAAAACTTCCACAGCCTGCGCCGCCCCTCTTCGGTCAGACGTACTTTGACAATACCGTAGTCGCCCGTAAGAGGTGGCGGAGCAGGCAAGGTACGCAGCTCCGCGCCCGGTGCAAACTGCGCTTCGGTAAGCACGATAGGGGCGCGATCGAGCAGTTGCTCCACCATAATCGCTCTAGCGCCTGGGCGGATGGCGGGTTCCTCGCCTGCCGCGAAGGACTTCGCCTGCACATCCTCCTTGCGATACACGTAAACGGTTTTATTCGCCACGATGGCGGTTAAATTATCGGGCAGGGCGATGAACATCACGCGAGACCGCTGTAGCGGGGATTCTTCAATGCGCTGCAGCTGCCACTGCGTGAAAAAGTGACTGCCGACATACCACAGCGCAATCAGCAGGATAACCGGTATGACAAATCGCAGCGATGGTAAAGCACGGAACATGCCTCTGGTTCCTTTCTTCGTTCTGTCGGTTGGTTCATATTTGCGCGAGCCTCACCGGCACACCTCGCTCATGTAGGTAGGTTTTGAGTTCCGCAACCGTATAGTGCCCATCATGCACAATGCTGGCGACCAGCGCGGCATCCGCCAGTCCCTCTGTCAGCGCATCGTACAGGTGCTCGGGCTTGCCCGCCCCGCCGGAAGCGATTACGGGAATGCTCACCGCCTGAGCTACCGCCCGCGTCAGCTCGATGTCATAGCCGATCTGCGTGCCGTCGCGGTCCATGCTGGTCAGCAGGATTTCACCTGCCCCCAGCTGCTCCACCCGCTGAGCCCACTCGATGGCGTCCAGTCCCGTTGGTTTGCGGCCGCCGTGTGTGTATACTTCCCAGTACGGTGTGCCATCTGATTTGGTTCCCACCCGTCGCGGGTCTATAGCGACCACCACGCACTGGCTGCCGAACCGCTCCGATGCCTCGCGGATAAGGTCAGGGTTCTGCACCGCAGCGGTGTTGATGCTGATTTTGTCCGCGCCCGCCTTCAGGATACGCCGAAAATCTTCTACAGTGCGAATGCCCCCTCCTACGGTAAAGGGGATGAAAACCTGTTCCGCCACCCGTGCCGCCATCTCCGCCACGATGTCGCGCTGTTCGTGGCTGGCGGTGATGTCCAGAAAAACCAGCTCATCTGCACCCTGCGCGTCATACAGTGCACCCAGCTCCACCGGGTCGCCCGCATCGCGCAGGTTCACAAAGTTGACACCCTTTACCACCCTGCCGTCTTTCACATCCAGGCAGGGAATAATGCGTTTGACCAGCATTGTTGACCCCTCAGGTGATACCACCTCTATTGTACCGCTTTTAGAGGAGGATGTCATGCGGAAATGAGAGTGTTCGGGAATTGTTGAGAAGTTGGTTGCAGCGCAAGGAGAGAGGCGGTCTTGCTTTACCTCACCCCCTCTCCTACGAGGAGAGGGGCGTTCCCCCCTTTCCTCGCAGGGAAGAGGGCAAGGTGGTTAGGTGATCTGTTCATTCTAACCACCCATTTCGAACACCCTCTGCGGAAATGCGGTATAAGGATGCGGGTGATGCCAGATGGTGACGTTAACCATGCTACACATCGGTGCGATGCGTTCCTCACCAACGAAGTACGGTTGAAACAAGTAGATGCCGTTTGCGTACTGGTGCTGGACGATTTAGCAGAAGAGGTGCCGAGGGACCGACCCCCTTGCCGAGGTCAGTCCTGTGAAGGGGTCACGTCGCTGAAGAAAGGCAGGTAGTTGCGCCACACCTCGTTCTTTGCGCCCTCGATATACTTACTCAGGCTGATGTAGGGCACGTAGCGTGGGCGGCGGGGCTGGCGCAACAGCGTCATGCCCGTCTGATGCAGGGGTTTATCTCCCTTTTTCAGGTTGCACTTACGGCAACAGGTCACCAGGTTTTCCCAGTCGTCGCTACCGCCCAGGCGCTTGGGCACCACGTGGTCTACCGTCAAATCTTTGCCGCGGTAGCCGCAGTACTGGCAGGTGTAGTCGTCGCGGGCGAAGATGGTGCGCCGCGTGAGCTTGAGTTCAGGCAGGGGGCGCTTGACGTGATAGCGCAGCTTCACCACCGACGGCACCTGAATCACTCTGTCCACGGTGCGCAGACGAACGCCATCCACGTGCAGCACCTCTGCTTTGCCCAGCAGCACGAGCACCAGCGCGCGCCGCACGTTGCACACATTCAGCGGCTCGTAGTCATTGTTCAGTACCAGAACCTGTCTGTCCGTCTCCCACATGATTGTTTCCCTGTTACTACGGTAACGAAAAAACCCGCTGCGGACACGGCAGCGGGCTTGCGCGATTAGCTGTATCGGATACGCATCACGTGTCCGAAGCGATGATGACGCCAGTGCTTATCCTGTTGCACCGCAATCCCCCAGTAATGCCATCGCCCGGTGGCTAATCTAAGGTTAACATTATATCGTCCAAATGGTATCACTTTACCTCACCCAAGTAATGCAATTGTATTATAGCCACAATCTGGCGTTCTTGTCAAGAGAACCCTTGACGAAGAGGGGTTTCTCTGATACCATGTAACAGGAAATGTACGAATCGCTACGAGACAGGCACGGCGGTTCGTCGCGAATCTTGCACCAAGAAGGAGGAGAGTCATGGCGGTTAAAGTCGGAATTAACGGCTTCGGGCGCATCGGACGACTGGTTCTGCGCGCGATACTGGCGAAGTACCCCAACGATATCGAAGTGGTTGCCATCAACGACATTGTGGACGCCCGCACCAACGCCCACCTGCTGAAATACGATACCAACTACCGAACGCTTCCCAACGAGGTCACAGCGGACGACGAGAACATCTACGTTGATGGCAAAGCTATCCGCAGCTTCGCTATCAAAGACCCCGCGACCATTCCGTGGGGCGAAGTGGGTGCGCAAATTGTGGTGGAGAGCACCGGCTTGTTCACCGATGCGGAGAAAGCCAGGGCGCACCTGCGCGACACGGTGAAGAAGGTCATCATCACCGCGCCCGCCAAGAACGAGGATGTGACCATCGTGATGGGCGTCAACCACGAGATGTATGACCCTGCCAATCACCACATTGTCTCCAACGCATCCTGCACCACCAACTGCCTCGCACCGGTGATGCGGGTGCTGCAGGATAGCTTCGGCGTGGAGAAAGGCTTAATGACCACCGTGCACGCCTACACGAACGACCAGCGTGTCGCCGACCAGGCGCATAAGGACCTGCGACGCGCCCGTGCCGCGGCGATGAATATTATCCCCACCTCTACCGGCGCAGCGAAAGCCATCCACCTGGTCGTGCCCGAATTGAAGGGTAAGATGCACGGTATCGCGCTGCGTGTACCCGTCGCGACCGTGTCGGTGGTAGACCTTGCGGTGCAGTTGAGCAAGGAAGCTACCGAAACCGAGATCAACGACGCCCTGCGAGCGGCGGCGAACGGGCGCATGAAGGGTGTGCTGAAAGTGGTGGACGACCCCGTCGTCTCCAGCGACTTTATTGGCGACGACCACTCGTCGATCGTAGACGCCCCCTCCACCATGGTGCTGGGCGGTAACATGGCAAAGGTACTCGCCTGGTACGACAACGAGTGGGCATACTCGGTGCGCGTCGCCGACCTGATTGACTACATGGTGCAGAAAGGGCTGTAACCACCCCACAGACAGGGCGGGGTAAACCCGCCCTTTTTGATGTCAAGCACGGGAGGTGCAACCATGAACAAGAAGACCATTGAAGATATCGACGTCAAAGGCAAGCGCGTGCTGGTGCGCGTGGATTTCAACGTGCCACAGGATGAAACGGGAAAAATCACCGATGACCGGCGTATCCGCGCGGCACTGCCCACTATCCAGTACCTGATGAACCAGGGCGCGAAGGTCATCCTTGTCTCGCATCTGGGGCGCCCCAAAGGTAAACCTGAAGACAGGGAGAAGTTCACCCTGAAGCCCGTCGCCGAGCGATTGAGCGAGCTGCTGGGCAAGCACGTGACCCTCGCCCCTGATTGCGTGGGACCGGAAGTAGAGAAGATGGTGCAGGCGATGGAGGATGGCGATGTTCTGCTGCTGGAGAACGTGCGCTTCCATCCCGAGGAAGAGAAGAACGACCCCGAGTTTGCCAAACAGCTGGCTTCGCTGGCAGAGGTGTACGTCAACGACGCTTTCGGTACCGCACACCGCGCCCACGCCTCCACGGAAGGGGTCACCCAATATCTGCCCGGCGTCGCAGGCTACCTGATGCAAAAAGAGATCGAATATCTGGGCGGCGCACTGGCGAATCCCAAACGCCCCTTCATCGCGGTGCTGGGCGGCGCGAAGGTGAAAGATAAAATCCCCGTCATCGAGAACCTGGTGAACAAAGTGGACAAACTCATCATCGGTGGCGGGATGGCATACACCTTCCTGAAGGCGCAGGGCAAAGAAATCGGGCAGTCGCTGCTGGACGCCGACTCGCTGGACTTCTGCCGCGAGATGCTGGCGAAGGCGGGCGATAAAATCCTGCTGCCCGTGGACGTGGTGGTCGCCGACGGCAACCCCTTTGAGAAGGGACCCGATGCCGTGCAAACGAAGGTGGTGTCGGTAGACGCCATCCCAGCCGACTGGCAGGGCGTGGACATCGGTCCCGAGACCCAGAAGCGCTTCGCCGAGGCGGTGAAAGGGGCAGGAACGGTCGTGTGGAACGGACCGATGGGCATCTTCGAGTTCGAGAAGTTTGCCGTCGGAACGCGAGCGATGGCGCAGGCCCTGGCGGATTCCGGCGCGGTAACCATTGTGGGCGGCGGCGATTCCGCCGCGGCAGTGGAGCAGCTGGGCTTTGCCGATAAAATGACGCATATCTCCACCGGCGGTGGTGCGTCGCTGGAGTTCCTGGAGGGCAGGGTTCTGCCCGGCGTAGCGGCGCTGCAGGATAAGTAGCGTCCGTGTGCACAAAACCCCGAGGGCGAAGCTTCCGGTGAGCCGAACCCCCCGCGGGCGGGGATGAGTTTACGGCTCGGTGGGAGCTTCGCTCTCCAGAAGGTGAATGGCTGATTGACCACCCCCATGCTCTGCTTGACATCGGGCAAATCTGGGCATATAATAACATGGTGAGTTTGCTCTGGCACCGCAGTCACAAACTCACTCTCTTCCCAACACGGTATCACTTCGTTAAGAATACAGGAGGATAGGAGGCAGCGATGCATTTGACAATACGAGCGGGACGCAAGAATGCTGCTCTGTTTGCGTCTGCGCTGTTCGCGTTGCTGACCGTCTCACGAGCACATGCCGCTGAAGCCATCGACCTTCCCCCCTTCGGGCCAACCGAGCGTTTGGTGCTGTGGGTAGTGCTGCTGTTCGCCTTGCTGGCGATTGGCTTCGGCTTGTGGCTGCGCGCGTGGACGCTGAAGCAAAGCCCTGGCAACGAGAGAATGCAGGAGGTCGGACGCGCCATTCAGGACGGTGCGTATGCTTACCTGAAGCGGCAGGCGAAGACCATGATCTGGTTCGTGCTGCTCATCACGGTGGGCTTGTGGCTGCTGTACACGCCTGTCTACTCCGACAAGCCCATCCTTGCCGTCGGTGTGGCGATAGCCTTCTTTATGGGCGTTGCCGCGTCATACTTCGCGGGCGTGGTGGGGATGGACATGGCGGTGAAGGGCAACATGCGCACCGCCAATCAGGCGTTGACCACCTTCAAAGGCGCGCTGGAGACCGCCTTCCGTGCAGGCGCGGTTTCCGGCATGGCGACCGTCGGTCTGGGATTGCTGGGCGCGATTATCATCTTCCTGCTGTTTAAGGAAGATGCGATGAAAGTGCTGGTGGGCTTCGGGTTTGGGGGGAGCCTTGCCGCACTGTTCATGCGCGTGGGCGGTGGTATCTACACCAAAGCCGCCGACGTGGGTGCAGACCTGGTGGGTAAGGTAGAAGCCGGCATCCCCGAAGACGACCCGCGCAACCCCGCCACCATCGCCGACAACGTGGGCGACAACGTGGGTGACTGCGCAGGTATGGCAGCGGACGTGTTTGAGTCCTACGAGGTCACCCTCGTGGCGGCGATTATCCTGGGCGCGGCGACCGCCAGCGTACTGACCGGTCCGTCTGTGCTGAAGCTCATTGTCTACGCCCTGCTGGTGCGTGCGGTAGGCGTTATCGCCTCCATCATTGGCGTGCTGGGCGTGCGTGGCGAAGACCGCGAGGACCTCGACCCGATGCGCCCGATCAACGTGGGCTTCAATATCTCGTGGTGGGTCGCGCTGGCAGGCTTCGCGGTGGTCAGCTACTTCCTGATGAACGATATCGCCCTCAAGCCAGAGCTGGGCGGCAGACAGGTGGAATGGTGGCGATTCTTCCTCGCCAACGCCGCCGGTCTGGTGATGGCGCTACTCATCGAACGCCTCACCGAGTACTTCACCTCCACCCAGAAGAAACCCGTCACCGAAATCGCCTACTCGTCCAAGACCGGTCCCGCCACCATGATTATCGAAGGCTTTGCCACCGGTCTGGAGAGTAGCGTGTGGGCAGTGGGCGCGATCGTGATCGCGCTGTTGTTGCCGCTGTTCATCTTCCCGCCGGCGCTGTTTGGCGGCACGATACTGTCCTTCTACGGTATCGCGCTGACCGGTTTGGGACTGCTGGCGACCACGGGCTTCATTCTGGCAATGGACACCTTCGGTCCCATCGCCGACAACGCCAACGGCATCTTCGAGATGTCCGGCGCGCTGAAGGAGCAGAAGGTGGTGCCCGGAAAGTTGAGCGGTGACCGCATCGTGCACCGTCTGGACTCGGTGGGCAACACCACCAAAGCGTTGACCAAAGGCTTCGCCATCGCGACCGCAGTGGTGGCAGCGGTCGCTTTGTTCCACTCGTTTGTGGAAGATGCCCGCCTGTATGACCCTGTGATGACTCGAAACACACTGCCGGGATTGCCCATCGACCTGCCGGAAATCTTCATCGGCTTGTTGATTGGTGGCGCGGCGCCGTTCCTGTTCTCGGCGTTCTCCATCAAAGCGGTGGGACGTGCCGCCTTTGAGCTGATCGAAGAGGTGCGCCGGCAGTTCCGCGAGCGACCGGGCATCATGGCGGGTACCGAAAAACCCGACTACGGACGCAGCGTGGCTATCGTGACCGCCGCCGCCCAGAAGGAGCTGCTCGGCCCTGGCGTGCTGGCAATCGCTCTGCCGGTGCTGGTGGGCTTTGGCATGGGCTTCAGCGACCCGATTAAGGGCGCACAGGCGCTGGGGGGTTATCTCGCGGGTGCAATCCTTACGGGACAGCTGATGGCGGTGATGCTGGCGAACTCTGGCGGTGCGTGGGACAACGCCAAGAAGAAGATCGAAGATGGCCTGTTCGGCGGCAAAGGCACCGAGTATCACAAGGCGGGGGTCATCTGCGATACCGTTGGCGACCCGTTCAAGGATACCGCCGGTCCCGCGCTGAACCCGCTCATTAAGGTCATGAACCTCGTGGGCATCCTGATTGCACCGGTGGTCATCCAGCCCATCGCTCCCTGGATACGCGCGGCGATTGTGCTAGTGGCTGTGGGTGCGCTGGCGTTCGCGGTCTACTGGAGCAAGCGAGGCTCTATCGTGGAGCAGGTAGAGGCAGCAGCGGTAACAGCTCCTGTTCCTACACCGGGCAAAGACGGATAAAGCAATCCGCTGCAAAGGGCGAGCAGGTGACTGCTCGCCCTTTTTTAGTCAGAGGATACGATGGAAAGGCTGGTGCAACATCTTCAACAGATAGCAAACCACCACGACCTGGCGCAGCTCCACCAGTGGCTGTGCACCTACATGCTCTACGCGCAATCGGGTACGTCTCCCACCGTGGAGGTTGTTACCCATGACCCGCGCATCTCTCTCCTTCGCAGCTTGCGCTGGAAAGGGCTTCACCTGATGGTGCCAGGCAGGGCTTTGCAGGAGGTGCCCGCCCGACATCTGGCGTTATTGGCTGTGAGGGGTTATCTGGAGGCTCAGGCGAGACGGCGGTTAACCATACGCTCCATCCTGCTGACCCTGTTGATTGTGTTTACCATCCCGCCGCTGATTTACCACCTTGCCCCGCCCACACACGACAAGGTCTACCACTGGATGTTCCACCTGCTCGTGATAGTGCCCATTGAACGGGTGTGGGCATGGCACCGCAGCATCGCCCAGCGCATCGACCGCGAGATAGTCAAAAGCACAGGGGAAACCGAAGTCTTCCTGCAGGCTCTGGCTACGGTCATCAAAGCAGATATTAAAATCAAAGGTATGGACAAAAATGTCAAGGAACTTATGGGCAGGTTGAACTCGCTGTGCAGGGAGAACGGCTATCCCGAGGTGACAATGGAAGAGCTGATGCCTCCACCGCCTTCGGATGACGATGGACACAAGCATCCGTCCCGCCCGCCTATCGACAAGGGCGATTTCCTGCTACGACATCCCCCGGACGAGTATAATAAGGTGGATAAGGTCAGGATGTAAGTTTAGCCAATGGAAAACAACCAGAGGAATCAGCAAAGCCTACCCGAATATCCGGTTCTGGAAAGCAACCACCCCTTTGTGCAATGGCTGCACACCTACCTGTTGTGGGGGCAAATCATGGGAGTGAACCCCATGGTATTCACCTTTCCTGCGGATGGCGAACCATCGGTGGAGGACAACCTGCGCTGGCAAAAGAACGCCCTTTGGGTAAGCGACGACCTGCTGGAGCGAATATCCCCACGCCTGTTAGCCATTCTTGCCGTGCGCAACTATATGGAGCGACAGATATGGCACGGCTATCTGGTGCTGGTGGTGTTGACGATTGTTGCGGCGCTGATAATTACTCTGGCGGTGACCGACTATGTCCGAAGATTGCTGGGGGTCAATCCGCTGTGGGACCTGGTACACCTGCTCGTACTGCCTGTTTTACTGGACGTCCCATCTCTCCTTCGCGACTTCGCCCGTCGGCGGACAGACGAAGAGGCGTTTGAACGGCTGGGCGAGCCTCAGATGTTCCTGCAGGCGATGCAAACCGCTCTCGAAGAGAGCTACCGGCAGGGTGAAACCGACAAGCAGCTCCGGAAGATGCTCAAAAGGTTGAACAGGTTGAGGGCAAAGGCAGGGGAACCACCCCTCACCCTGCAAGAGGTGAAACAGCAAGCCGGACAGCCGCGGGCAACGACAGAGGAACTGCAGGAAGAGAGCCCCCTTGCGGTGAACAATGGGATACAGGAGGAGGAACAGGCGCGATAATATGCCACGCATCAAACCACCAGCTCTATGTCCGGGCGATACCATCGGCGTCGTGTCGCCCAGCAGTTACAAAGCCCCTGAAGCCCTGCAACCGGGCATTGAAAAGATTCAAAGGCGCGGATACAAACTCGTTTTCGGCGAACATGCTTTTGACCGCCGCGGCTATCTGGCAGGCGAAGACCGCGACCGAGCCGCCGACCTGAACGCCATGTTCGCCCGCGAGGACGTGAAAGCCGTTCTCTGCACGCGAGGTGGCTACGGAGCGTCACGCATTCTGGACTACCTGGACTGGGATACCATCCGCGCCCATCCGAAACCCCTTATCGGCTACAGCGACATTACCACGCTACATATCGCCTTCCTTCGTTATACCGATATGGTGGTGTATCATGCACCGATGATTATTACCCTCTCGCGCGATGTCTCTGAACATGCCATCCAGAATATGTTTGACATTCTGGAGAAGCCAGAACCGCTGGGCACCTACGATACCCGTGAGGGAAACGTTCAGACGCTGGTGCCCGGCATTGCGGAAGGCGAACTGACCGGCGGCTGCCTGTGTCTGGTCACCGCTACCTGCGGTACTCCCGAACAAATCGATGCCAAAGGCAAGATTCTGGTGATTGAGGACGTGGACGAAGCCCCCTATGCGGTAGACCGGATGCTGACGCAGCTGAAACGAAGCGGTGTGCTGGATGAAGCGGCTGGCTTTGTGATAGGAGAAATCACCGATTGGCAGAAGCATGTTTCTGACCCTGCAGAGAGCCTGACCATCGAGCAGGTCTGGCAGGACATCATTGTGCCGCTGGGGAAGCCCGCGATTATCGGTTTTCCCTTCGGGCACGTCGAGAACCCGCTGACTTTACCGCTGGGCGTTCGAGCGAGACTGGACGCAACGGCAGGCACCCTCACCCTGCTGGAGCCAGCGGTATCAAAGGCATGAACATCACCCCCTAGCCGCACCCTTGAGGCGTTGGGATGATACAAAAGGCACTGGCTGTGCTTGCCTTCGCGAGCAAGCTACAGAACCAGCGCCTGACTATTCAAGAGGTCATGTGCGAGAATAAACTTTCTATGCCCGCCGTTGACAGGAGAATAGTCTATCTTAGTGGCACCCGCAGCTGCCGCAACCGCAACCCTCGTCGCTGGAGTCACCACAGGCGCAGGATGCAACGGCGTTCGGATTGTCGATTTTGAAACCACCACCCTGACTATCCTCTACGAAATCCACTTCCGAACCCGTGATGTAGCCCAGACTCAACGGGTCCACCACAATCTTCACGCCGTGCGAGTCGAAAACCTGGTCGCCCTCGTCCACGATGTCGTCGATCGCCATGCCGTACTGTAAACCAGAGCAACCACCGCCTGCCACGAACACCCGGAGCATGGCGTCGGTCTTGCCCTGCGCCTCCATGATGTTGCGAATCTCGGTTGCTGCTCGTTCGGTTAGTGTGATCATCGCGCAGTTACCACCCCTTACTTCATCGTCGGACTGGAATAGTATACCTCATCCGCCTCCCGCCCATGTGCGCAACCGTTCACATTCTCCTGTATCCGGCGTGGGAGGCGCGAATATTTAGCATATCAAATTATACCTTACTTTCACACAGGATTCAAGCGGGAAGGGCAACATCCCCCTCCCGCTGCGCCAAAATGGGTTACTCAATACCCTGTGCTGCCAGCCATCGCTCGGCGTCAATCGCTGCCATACAGCCGGAGCCTGCGGCGGTCACCGCCTGCCGATAAACATGGTCGGCAACGTCGCCTGCGGCAAAAACCCCTTCCACGCTGGTGAAAGTGCCCCGCCGCAGGACGATATAACCTTGCTCGTCCATCTCCACCTGCCCGGCGAAGATTTCCGTGTTGGGCTTGTGACCGATAGCCATAAACACGCCGTCAATCGGTTTGTCCCACACCTCGTTCGTCTTCACATTGCGCAGGCGCACGCCCGTCACCCTGCCCACGTTCACATCGTAGATGTCTTCCACTACGGTGTTCCAGATAAACTCAATCTTCGGGTTTTCGAAGGCACGTTGCTGCATAATCTTGCTGGCGCGCAGCTGGTCGCGCCGGTGTACGACATACACTCTGGTGGCGAATTTGGTGAGGAAGAGTGCCTCTTCCATGGCTGTATCGCCGCCGCCGACCACAATGACCTCCTTGCCCCGGAAGAAGAAGCCATCGCAGGTCGCACAGGCGGATACTCCCTTGCCCTGCAGTTTCTGCTCCGCTTCCAGTCCCAGCCACTTCGCGCTGGCTCCGGTGGCGATGATGACCGCGTGCGCCTCGTACAGGTTCTCCGCGCTGTCCCACAGCTTGAACGGTCGCGAGGAGAAGTCCACCCGGGTGATGGCATCGGTGATTATCTGCGTACCGAAGCGTTCCGCCTGCTGTCGAAACAGCTGCATCAACTCCGGTCCCTGAATACCTTCCGGAAAGCCGGGGTAGTTTTCCACCTCCGAGGTAATGGTGAGCTGCCCGCCCGGCTGTAACCCCTCGAACAGGAGAGGTTGCAAATTCGCCCGCGCGGCGTAGATGGCGGCGGTGTAGCCCGCCGGTCCCGAACCGATGATGATGAGTTTATGAGTCATGCGATACACCTCCTCACGTTTAGATACGCAACTGCTACGGGTAGATTCCGCGTGTGATGATGGCATCGGCGACCCTGCCCACGCCGATAATATACGCAGCGGTGCGCATATCCACCTTGCGCGTCTTCGCCGTGCGCACCACCTCGTCAAAGGCGTCGATCAGAATGCGCTCCAGACGCTGGTTGACTTCGTCTTCGCTCCAGAAGAAGCTTTGCAGGTCCTGCACCCACTCGAAGTATGAGACAATAACCCCGCCTGCGTTTGCCAGGATATCGGGTACAAGGAAGACGCCAGCCTCGTTCAGGATGCGGTCTGCCTCTGGCGTGGTGGGTCCGTTCGCCCCCTCGATGATCACCCTTGCCCGAATGCGCGCGGCGTTTTCGCTGGTAATCTGGTTACCCAGCGCGGCAGGCACCAGGAAATCACAGGGCAGTTCCAGCATTTCCCTGTTGGTCAAAACCTCGCCTTCCGCGTACTGAGGCAGAGTGCCCTCACGTCGGACACAGTGTTTCAACAGCAAGGGGATATCCAGCCCTTTGGGATTATAGACTGCGTTCAGGGCGTCACTGACAGCCACAACCTTCGCGCCCGCTTCGTGAAAGAATTTCGCTGCCGAGCTGCCCACGTTGCCAAAGCCCTGGATGACCACCCGTGCCCCTTGCAGTGGGATATTCAGTATCTGCGAGCAACGATTGGCTATCATCACCAGCCCGCGCCCCGTTGCTTCGATACGTCCCTCCGAACCACCTATCGGTATCGGTTTGCCCGTCACCACAGCGGGTACCGTGTAGCCTTTGTGCATGCTGTAGGTGTCCATAATCCACGCCATAACCTGCGGGTCGGTACCCACGTCGGGTGCGGGGATGTCGCTCTCCGGTCCGATGATAACGCTGATTTCGGTGGCATAACGCCGGGTCAGGCGTTCCAGCTCTTTCAGTGACAGTTTCTTGGGGTCGCACATCACGCCGCCCTTTGCCCCACCATACGGAATGTTTACCACCGCGCACTTCCACGTCATCCACATCGCCAGAGCGCGCACTTCGTTGATGTCGGCTTCGGGGTGATAGCGGATGCCTCCCTTTGAAGGTCCTCGCGCCCGGTTGTGCTGCACCCGGTAGCCTGTGAAGATGCGCACCGAGCCATCGTCCATCTGCACCGGGAAATGCACCGTCAGCTCGCGCTCGGGGTATTTGAGAAACTCATGGATATTGGGGTCCACGTTCAGCAGTTCCGCCACAATCGCCAGCTGCTCCAGTGCCATCTGGTAAGGGTTCGCTCCGTTGCGTCCCTTGTCGTGCGTTGTGGTCATCGCTTTCCTCCGTTTGAGCAAGTTATGATGCGTACACCAGCCCCGGTCCCGACGGCAAAATACGCCTCACCCACAGGGCGATTGGCAAGACAAACAGCAGGTTGTAGATGCTCTCGCCTGCCGCCTGATACACCCACTGCGACACGTTCGGCTGTGGCGAGAACAGGAAGAACACCGCCTCACACAGCATACTGCCCGTCAGGGCGGAGAATATCAGTACCACCGGATGATGGCGAAAGACCCGCAGCTCCAGCAGACCCAGCGATGCTCCCAGCACCATCCGGCTGACCAGGTAGCTGCCCACAGACATCCCCACCACCGTGCCCATGAGCCAGCCTGACAGGAAACCACAGGCTGTGGCGACATGTACGGGAGTGTTGACCGCGATGCAGATAAGCACCACTTTATTGAAATCGGGTTGCACGCCGCGAAACTGCAGGTGATGGGCGAAACTTCCCTGCACGGCGGTAGCAAACAGCATCAGCAACATCAGCTTCAGCCACACGGGCATCTTCATGAAGGTGGTGTCTCCCCGCGAGTAAGCAGTACCTCTTCTATCTGCATCACATTCACGAAAGGCTTCACACGCGCCTCGCGCATACCCGCCTGTTTCTGTTCCATGACCTGTTCGACAGTGCCGATGGGAATACCTGCGGGGTATACCCCTCCCAGTCCCGATGTGATGACCACGTCGCCGGGTCGTACATAGGCATCTTTGGACAGGAAGGTTAACACCAGATAATCCTCTCCGCGCCCCCGACAGACGCCCACCGCCCGCGATTCCGCACGCTGTATCCGCGCGCCAACGCTGGCATTCGGGTCGGTAATCAGCAAAACGTGTGCGGTGTGGCGTGTCACCAGATACACCAGTCCCACCAGTCCTCTGTCCGTCACCGCCACCATGCGCGGGCGCACCCCTTCTGCCTGACCACGGTTCACGATCAATGTGTGGAAGTAGGCAGAGGGCTGGATCGCCAGCACACGCGCTACCAGAGGGCGAATCTTCCTGGATTGGGCAAACTGCAACAGCTGGCGCAGTCGCTCGTTTTCCTGTCGCAGTTCTTCGAGCGTGGTCTGCGCGGTGCGTAAAGCCTCTATCTCTCTCTGCAGCTGCTGGTTCTGCTCGCGTAACCGTCGCCCGTGCACTACCCCGTAACCGAAGTCCGAGAGGAAATCTCCGGTGGAACGCAGGGCAGACTGCACGGGAGCCACCAGAGCCATCACTGCTTCTGCGAACGGGTTAGCCGCCCCTCGCTGCATTGCACGATTGTGCTGGATGCCAGCGAACAGAGCCAGTACAGCAAGCACAACGATGATCCGGAACCGGTTGTCCCGCCACAGGTTGCGCATAGAGAAACACGCTCGCGATTAGTAAGAGCGATTGGTACCGATAAGCACCTTGCGCAGGCTGGGATTGGTCTCAATCTCCTCCAGCACTCGTCCTGTGCCTATCACCACGCAGCTGAGCGGGTCGGGCGCCACATGCACGGGCATTCCCGTCTCTTTGGAGATAAGGCAGTCCAGCCCCCGCAACAACGCGCCACCACCAGCCAACGTGATGCCCCGGTTGATGATATCCGATGCGAGTTCGGGTGGAGTCATCTCCAATGTCAGCTTGACCGCCTCCACGATAGCGTTGACCGGCTCCTGAATGGCATGCCTTATCTCCTCGGAGGAGATGACCGCACTGCGCGGCAGTCCGGTAATCAAATCCCGCCCCCGCACCTCCATCTGGGTCTCCTCCTCCAGCGGGTAGGCGGAACCAATCTGGATTTTAGCCTCTTCGGCGGTGCGATCGCCGATATACAGGTTGTAGGTACGACGCACGTAAGCGGCGATGGCTTCGTCGATCTCATCACCTGCGATACGGATGGAACGGCTTGCCACGATACCCGAGAGTGAGATGACTGCTACCTCGGTGGTGCCACCGCCGATGTCCACAATCATCGAACCAGTCGCATCCCCAACAGGCAAGCCCGCTCCAATCGCTGCTGCCATCGGCTCTTCAATCAGGTAAGATTCTTTCGCCCCCGCCTTTTTGCAGGCGTCCATCACCGCGCGACGCTCTACCTCGGTCACCCCGCTGGGAATGCCCACCACCACCGTCGGCGCCGCCCACGAACGCCGGTGCACTTTCTGGATAAAGTAACGGAGCATCTTCTCGGTCTGGTCGAAGTCGGCAATCACTCCATCTTTCAGGGGACGAATAGCGATGATATTGCCCGGTGTTCGCCCCAGCATCCTTTTGGCTTCTTCGCCGACTGCCAGTACCTTTTTGGTGTCTTTCTCGATAGCGACTACAGAAGGCTCACGGAGGAGAATACCTTTCCCTCGCACGTGCACCAGTGTGTTTGCCGTGCCGAGGTCGATACCCATATCCCGCGAGAAACGTCCCAGTAATCTTTTCCAAATCGCCATGCGAACCTTTTCACTCCTCCATCCTGCGCAATACCCAGTATATCATAACATAAAACGTCGGTAGGGGCGAATGGTGTTTCACCCCTACCGGGCGAGGGAGCAAAGCACGCAGGGCTAAACGCGCCTAGCCACTTCCACCCCCGCCTTCGCCGCTGCCTTCCAGTCGAATGGCACGGTAGCCACCCTTCGACCGATAGTACAGGAACTGCAAGCCGAACAGGAACACCAGTATCACCGGCAGGATCGCCACGTAGCGGATGGCCATTGCTGCGCCCTGCTTCAGGGCTTCCTTAATCACCTTCGCCTGCTCCGCGGCGGTTGGGTCACCCTGTTTTGCCCGGTCTTCTATCTCTTTCGCCTTCTCCGGGCTGAACTTGCTATCCACCACCACCATCTGCCGGATTTCGGGGGTCAGGTGCTGTATCGTGTGGTGGTCATAGATGCGCCCCATCACCGGCCCGGCAATGCCGGCAGCAATCATACCAGTTGCGCCCATCACCGCCAGCAGGAACTCGCCGCCACGCGGGTAGCGCTCGGAGGTAACGCCCAGCATGGTGGGCCAGAAATACGCTTTACCGATGCCAAACAGGGTTGCCGCCGCAAACGCCACACCAGCAGCAAACGCATGGCTCAGCCAGTACAGACCGACTGCCGCCAGTGCGGCACAAATCGCCAGCAGCCCAACCGGCGTGAAGGTCCTGGCAAGCGGTCCGGCGAACAACCGCAAGACAAACATCAGTCCCGCCGTATACACGAGGAACAGGATGCCGCGAATACCCACCGTGTCGGTCAGCACCGACCCTACCCACTGGTCGGGTCCCAGCTCGGTAATCGCGGTCATACACATGCACAGCATTAACAACAGCACGCCCGGACGTAGAATCTCCTTGAACATCTCGGCGGTAGAGACCCCTGAAGCGGCGCGCTCGGTGGGCGGGAACTTCTCCGTCCATATCATCGCCCCGTAGATAACGGCAGGGATGATAATGGTGCCGATGCGCACCTGCCAGCTGGCGTTGAAGAACTCCGCCAGCGCGGTGGTCAGCAAGCCGCCGATGACCAGTCCGCCGGGCCACCACGCATGAAGCACGTTCAGCTTGTGGGTTTTGTCCTCCGGGTACATGGAGGCGGCAAGCGGGTTAATCACCCCCTCGACCGTGCCGTTTGCCAGACCAACCAGCAGGGTGGACGCCAGCAGCACGGGGAACCCATACTGCGGCGACAGGATGGTGAAGACAATGCCCAGAATGTGCCCGATGCAGGCAAGCTTCAGCAGCCTGCCCATGCCGATGATGTTACACAGGGGACCCACAATCAGGATGGCGATGGGGAACCCCCAGATGCCCATCAGGTTCACGAAGCCCTGTTGCTCGTGGCTGATGTTGAAGGTAACACCCAGCTCCTTCAGGATGTCTGCGCGGATGGAGAATGCCATCGCGGTGGTCACCAGCGCAATGCAGCTGGCGATGAACAGCTTCTCGCGACGGTACGTTCCAGACGAACCCTGTGCGCTCAACTTCCTACCTCCTTTGACGGAAATGATTTGAAGCGCTGATTTGGTAATATCATAAATCGCTTATATATTCTCGTCAATACGTGGACTACCTTCACCGGTTGCGCAGCCGCGAAAACTCATGTTAAAATGGTGGTGACTACAGGAGGTTCTGGAACACAATGCCCACGATTGAACACAGCATCTGGATTAACGCACCGGTAGAAAAGGTCTATGCCGTTGCCAGAGAGGTCGAGCGGTTTCCCGAGGTGATGCCCGACCTCGAATCGGTAAAGGTTTTGGAGCGGAGCGAAGACGGTTCGCGCACCATCACCGAGTGGACGGGGCTGGTACGAGAGTTCAACAACATGCACGTGAAATGGACAGAAGAGGACATCTGGAACGATGCGGAACACACCTGCCACTTCCGCCTGATTAAGGGTGACATGCAACGCATGGAGGGCGAATGGCGATTTGTGGAAGAAGAGGGCGGCACACGCTTTTACTCGCGGCTGGATTACGATTATAACGTGCCATTGCTGGGTGCGCTGGTAAAGAACCTCATCCACAAGAAGCTGGAAGAGAACGTACAGATGGTGCTGGAAGGGATACGCTCTCGCGCGGAAGGGGCGTAGTTCTCAGTTTTCCTGTTCCACCTCGTTGAGAATCTTTCGCACCTCGTCCAGAATGGAGACGATTTTGTCTGCTGCCTCCAGGATGCGCTGCACGTAGGCTTGCTGCTCTGGAGGAAGGTTTTCGTCGGCAAGCAGTTCTGCAAAACCCACGATGGCGGTCAGCGGGGCGCGCAGGTCGTGGTTGAGACGCGAGGAGATAAGGTGCCGCGCCTCACGCCAGCGTGCCAGCTGTTGGGTCAGTGATTCAAGAGTGTCGTCGGGCACGCGGAACCTCCTGGGCAAAACTGGCTTCTGAATAAGAGTATAACATGTTGCAACGGGTTTAGCCAGCGGTTCGGTAACGAGAGAAGCGGAGAGCAGTATGAGCAACAGGGAGCAGCTCCGGTGGTGGCAGGTTCTTCTGGTGCCCCTTTCGGTACTGTACAGTATCGGGTTAAAAGTATATCTGTGGTGGAGGTTGCCCCGCCAGAGCAGGGCGAAAGCGGTGGTCATCTCCGCAGGCAACCTTTCGGTTGGGGGCACGGGTAAGACGCCTGTCGTCATTGCTATCTGCCGCTATTTGCAGAGCAAAGGCTTCCGGGTAGCCGTGCTGAGCCGGGGATACGGAGGCACGATGAGCCACGCAGGCGGTGTGGTGTCCGATGGCGAGCATATCTTCGCTAACTCCGCGCAGGCAGGCGACGAACCGCTGTTGATCGCCCGCAAACTGCCCGGTGTGGTGGTGCTGGTGGGCAAGGACCGCCGCAAGACCGCACGACAAGCCACCGAACAGTTCGGATGCAACGTGCTGGTGCTGGACGACGGCTTTCAGTACTGGCAGCTGCACCGCGACGTGGACCTGGTGTTGCTGGATGGAGAGCGTCCGTTCGGCAACGGCTGGACGTTACCCGCCGGCATCCTGCGTGAGCCTGTGGAACACCTGCGGCGAGCCGATGCTTTGCTGGTGCAGGGCGAGGGTGAGCGGTGCACAACTCTCACACAAATGTTTCCTTTTACTCCCTGCTTCACCTGGCAAAAGTCGGGCGAAGGCATCCGGCAACTGTATCATGCGGACGCCCACTGGCGAGCCGACCTGCTGTCCGGTAAGCGCGTTTATGCGCTGGCGGCAATTGCCAGTTTCGAATCGTTCCGGCAAACGCTGACGCAGCTGGGCGCACAGGTCGTCGGCACGCGAAGTCTGCCCGACCATCACCGTTATTCGCCTGCAGACGTTCTGGAAGCCCAGCGTCTTGCCCGCGAGTGCGGCGCCGAGGTGATCGTGGTCACCGAGAAGGACGCCGTGAAACTGGAAGAGATGCCAGCCATGTTGCTGGAACCCCCCATGTGGGCACTGGATATCGAGGCGTGCTTCTCGGAAAGTTTCTGGCAATGGCTGAACGCACAGGTACGGGCGGCTCAACGTCTCCGTTCAAGCCAGGTCTCCGCGACAGAAGGGGCACTCTGAGCCTTCACCGGGGTGCAGGCATCCGCAGCGTACGCACTCTCGCCATCCCAGCTGCCGGCGTATCTGAGCCAGACGATGGTACGCGACCAGGTACTCGGTTACTTTCGCGCGAAGCTCTGCATCGGTAATCGGCTCGGTGAGGCTGTGCAGGCGCGCGATGGTGGCAGCGTCCAGCTCCGGCTCCACGATGGGAGGTTGTTCGGGCTGCGGGTCGCCTCTGGAGGTTTTGCGCGAACGTGGTTTCACGCGGAAGACCAGCTCGTTGAAAATGGGGGATCCCGCATATTCGTTCAGCCGTTGCAGGATGGTCTGCTGATGGAAGCGCAGTTCCTGTATCCATGCGTTGCTCTTCACGGCGATGAAAACTTTGCCCTCTTTCAACGCTTCGGGTTGCGCTGCCGCGGCGACCGTTTTGCCCACCACCTCTTCCCAGTTGAGCAGCGCACGAATCGCCCTCAGCCTCTCGCGCAGACCCAGCGCGTCTACCGTTTCATCCAGAATATCGCGTATCAGGTCAGGTTGCATTGCCCTTGTCCAGAACCTCGATGCGACCGCTTTCCACCCGGTACATTCGGGCAGCGGCAAGGATTTCCTGTGGGAAGGTTTCGGCGGAGGTGGCGGTGATGAACGCCTGCGCTCCTCGCAGAGCCATACGCAGCAGCTGGGTGCGCCTCAGGTCGTCTAAATCGGACATCACGTCATCCAGCAGCACGATGGGCGGCTCCTGACGCTCCTGCAGGGTGAGTTCAAACTCCGCCCGCTTCAGGCTCAGCATCACTGTGCGCTGCTGTCCCTGTGAGGCGTAAGTGCGCGCCTCTTTGCCGTCCACAAACAATAGCAGGTCGTCACGCTGTGGGCCGACCAGGGTGGTACCGCGCCGCAGCTCCTCCTCGCGCATTTTGCACAGCTGCTCCCGAAAACAGTGCGCTACCTGCTCCCGCTCTCCCTGCGCCCCCTCTACAGCCGGGGCGTAGCGGATGTCCAGCGATTCCCGTCCTTCGGAAAGCTCTGCATGAGCCGCCTGCGCCAGCGGACTTAATGCACTGATGAAACGTTCACGTGCTATCATCACACTGCTGCCGTAGCGCACCAGCTGCTCGTCCCATGCGTCCAGCAGGTCTATCATCGACGGGGTCCATGCGCCGCCGCTCTCACGGATGCTTTTCAGAAGGCGGTTGCGCTGCTCTAAGGCGCGGCGGTAACCTGCAAGTGCCCGTGCATACGCAGGACTGAGCATACTGATTTCCACGTCCAGATAGCGGCGCCGGTCTGCCGGCTGCCCGCGTACCACCTCGAGGTCCATCGCGCTGAAGATGACCACGTTAAACTGCCCCAGCGCAATAGCGGCGCGGTGCGCCTGACCATCCACCATCATCACCCGGGGATGGTTGCGCGAGAGGTGTGCCTCTACCTCCACGTCCAGCGACTGCTGCCGGTGGATGCGCGCGCGAACTGTCGCCTCCTCCGTGCCCCAGCGGATGAGTTCTTCCTCTCTGCTTGCACGCAGCGGTCTGCCCGTTGCCAGCAGGTAGATGGCTTCCAGCAGATTGGTTTTGCCCTGAGCGTTTGCACCGGTGATAAGGTTCAATCCCGCATCCGGCAACAGATGCAGGCTTTCGTAGTTGCGGAAGTTCAACAAGTCAATCTCTAACAGTCGCATGATTGGACGTTCGTTTGGGATGGAAATTCAGTACCATTGTACCTCCACATGGTTCATCTGCAAAGACATGACGCGGATGCTGAGTTGCGGGGAACCAGCGTCCCCAGTTTTGCTCAGGCTAAAGCCCGCGGCTACGCGACGTTTCGTAACATCCCTCCATCGCAGCGTGGTGTAACCCAACCCCCAGCCCCCTTCCCTGCAAGGGAAGGGCGAGTATCAACGCCCCTCTCCTCGCAGGAGAGGGGAAGGGGGTGAGGTCACACTCCCCTCCCGCAGCGTCGGGAGAAGGGCAGGGGGTGAGGGCAAACCTCTACCTTCGCCAGAAGATTTTTTCAAAAATTTCCCGCCGACCCCCCGCAAAAATGCCTTGACAACCGCAACACAAACTTGATAGATTGACTGCAGTAGAGCATCTTTGCAGAAGGTGGCGTCTGGAAGTTCTTGAAGACTTTCAAAACCATCACAAAGGGAGGGTGCTGGAAAAATGCTACGACGGTTTCCGTACCTGCGCACACTGGCTACGGTGTGCATCCTGAGCCTCACCGTGCAGGTGGCGGCTCCGCTCTTCGCTTCCCCCAGCACAAGGGGGGTAAAAGCGACAGTTGCAAGCCTTTCCACTGACCACAATCCTCCTCCTCCCAAACTCCTCACGTGGGCAAACAGTCGCCCGAAATTGGCAGGTAGCAGGAACTTGGCGACCAATGACTTGATATTGGGCTATCCAACGGCGAGAACGCAGTCCGTCCAAGAGGTTGCAGTACTGCTTCATCCTCGTTTGGTGAGGAGCGGCGAACGGGTCACTGTTCGAGCAATTTTCGCCAACGCCCCCACTGGTTTCGTAGATGTTGCCTTCTCGTGTAGCAACGGACAGTTTGTTGGCTCCGATGGCAGTCCCTCGACGACGTTTACGACGAGTGCTTCGGGAGCCACCCTGCGCGGCTTCACGTTCTGGCGACGTGCGGAAGCAGTCTGGATTGCCCCGGATAGCCCAGGGAGAGTCACCCTGCAGGCTACGCTGAGCATCCCGCACGTCTACGAGCTTTCGGTGCAAAGCGAGGTCGAGGTGCGGGACCGCTTACCCTTGCGTGTGGAGTGTAAAACGACCCCAGAGGTATGGGTAGCGCATCTGGGCGGTCATTCCAGAGTGGAAGTCAAGGTTCGTGTCCTAACGGAGGACGGTCAACCAGTGAGCAAGACGAGGATATACATCACCACAGACCGAGCGATGCTGGTGACAAGACGCTTGATTTCCGTCAAACGAGAAGCTGTTGTATGGGAGCCAATCCACGAAGAGGATGGGCTGCAGGAATACGTCCCGGTTGTCCGGACGGGTGTGTTTTCGCGTGAGGCGGAGGCGCTAGCAGAATCGGTAGAGGCTTTTACAGACGAACGTGGGATGACATCCGTCTATCTGGAGCCCAGCGACCCGCGCGGTGTGGCGAATATATCTATCCGTGTTGGTGACACGGAAGAGGTGTTGCCCGTGCTTCTGCTCTCCCCTGAGGGACTGCGTCTAATGTTTTCAGACAGCGGACTGGCATGCAGCGATAAACCCGAGCAGATTAGAGCTGTTCTCCTGAATGCCTCTGGAGAACCGGTAGCTGGCCAGCAGGTGGCATTCTGGTCTAACAGAGGACATATAGAGCCTGCTGAAACGGTGACCAATGCACGCGGGGAATGTACAGTGGCACTCTATTCAGATGGAGAAGATGGTTACGCCACAGTAACTGCGACTGCGCTGGGGTACACTGCCAGACACTACACCCGTGTGCATGGCAAGACGGTTCCTGACACTCTTTTGTCGCCACTCACCACCCCCACCATCCGCATTAACGTGTATGCCCCTAAGGACGTACGCCCCGCAGGTGCCGGTTTTTCGCAAGACGAGACACGCGGCTGGGTTGTGATAACAGCGGACAATTCCTTCGCGCTACCATTAAGCATCTACATAGCCGTTGACCCTGTGCCCTACTCGGGAGGCCATCAGCATCATTCCGCCGTACGCCCGGCTGGTACCTGCACGCCGTGGCAGGGTATTCTTCTGGGAGTCTATTGCACTACTTACATAGCTCCTGAAGTTTGCCGCGAGGCAAAGATTAAGGTCATCCCGTCAGCAAGTTTCCTGTTTAATCCGGAGCCACCACAGCCCTTTGACACAGCTGAGGTATTCGTTCCTGGTCTACAGAACATGCCGCCCGGAGATGGGTACACACTGGTTGGGCAGACCTCTACTCATCCGAGCAACCACTGGGCAGATCCAGATGTGATTGAGAAACTGCGGAACATTGCCGAGGACTTTCAGACACAATACGGCTCGTCTCAGGGGTATCGTCGATTGAACTATAATGACATCAGCCTCCAGTGGGGTGGCTTGTTCGATATAAACGCGGACTGGCGCCCACCGCATTATAAACACAGACGGGGCAGGCAGGTGACTTTAGCAATGCGGACAACCTGCTAGCGGATTTGCAACGTGCTCTGCGCACGATTATCGGACAATATGGAGGGAACGTTCTGAATGAGGGCAATCACTGGCATGTGCGTTTTTAGCTTGGCGGTCATTAGCTGCGTCAGCATGGCTCAACGCGCCGCAGAGTCGAACCCGCCCGCAAAGCGACTGCTCAAACCTGCCGGGGCGATTCGCACGAGCAACGTGGACAACGTGGGGCAGGTGCGATACCTGAAAGACACAGGGGATTATCTGTTCGTCTGGAAGGGGCTGGATGGTCGTACAGTACAAGCGACATACGTGCCCGAATGGAAGGCACAGGTGACCCTCCTTGTCTCCGTGCGCCGGGAATCGGATAACACCTGGCGATACCTGTACACGCTGCGCAATCTGCCACACAGTCCGCTACAGGTTACCGCTGTGTACATGCTCACGAACGTCCAACCGCTGCGCGTGTGGGTCGAGAAGGGCTGGCGCTTTGTGGGCGTCGTTGACACTTACAAAGGGAAAGCCCACGAGTTCGCGGAGAACCCGTTGGTGGAACCTTCTTCTCCGCTCAAGCCGGGTGGTGAACTGCGCTATCAGGTGCTCAGCGAGTATCCGCCCGCTGTCGTGGACTGTTTTGTCAGGACAGACGCGCCCATCATACGGGTTCCTGAAGAGATGCCTACCGCGCTTGCTGACCGGTTGCCGCGTGGTTTCGAGGGTGGATTGCATGGCTATACGCTGGCGCCCACCGACAGCTTAACGGCGGAGCGCTTTCTGGAACAATGGCGCGTTGCTATCAGGGCGGGCTGGGTTACAGACAAACCACTGGCGCGTCAACTGACTAAGCATGTGGAAGAGGCGGTAGAGGCTGTGCGACGCGGCGGTCGATCGGCGGCGCGCGATGCCTTGGCGGCGATCCAGAAGCTGGTGGATCAACACCAGAAGCACATCGAGCCAGAAGCGCAGGCGTTGCTATTGGAGAGCCTGCCTTATCTTGTTCGCTGAAAGCAAGCTTGCCAGTGACCTGAACGAGGCATAGCCGGGGTATCCGTGCGGTGCCGGCGAGTTGGTGGAGCAGACGGTGGACCTGTCGGGCAGCCAGTGGACGACGAGTGCGCTGTATTTGCAGGACATCTCGCTGGTGCGTCGAAACAGTGAGTGGCACCACTTTGACCCGTCGGGCACGGACCCGGTGGTGAGCAACAACCTGTATGACGTGTTCGGGGTGTTGCGCCATCCGCAGGGCAGTGCGCAGACGCTGTGGAGAGAAAGGGGGAAAATACGCGACTTGCTTCTCCCCCTTTCTCGATGCTGGTCACCACGCTAAATCGGCGATTCGGCTTCCATCTGCGCCACGAAGTAGGCGGGGTTCAGCTTGTCGCCGGTAGCGAACTCCAGTGCCTCCTCCCAGGGCACCGACGCGCCAGTAGAGAACACCTTCTGCCTCAGGAACGTACCCACTTTCGGACTGTGGACGATAGCGTCCGCTGGCTCGCCTGAAAGCACCCTCGTGCGCAGCACATTCACCAGCTGCGACGCCTCCATCTCCCCCAGAATGTAGTTGTGGTAGTAGACGGGTGCAAGCGCGATATGGATTTTGGCTGCCCAGTCAGGGGCGTTGCGTCCTTCCGGCTTGCGCAGCCACTGATACCGTTCCACCAGCTGCCACCAGAGGCTGTTCAGGTCGCTATCGGGGTCGGCGTACATGGCGCGCTCGAAGTGCGTCATCACCAGCACCCAGCGGGTAAATACAATCAACGACGCCTGCATCTCCTCGATGGCGGGACGCGCCACCGCCTGCGCCTGCTCGTCGGCGATACCCACGTAACGTTTCAGCCACTCGGCGTTGCGGTGCATCCTGCCGAACAGCATGGCGATGGCTTCAGTGCTGAGTGTGTGTGCGGGGGTGCGCAACAGGTAGGGTAGCGAACGGTCGATGTAGTAGTCGTACACGGCGTGCCCCAGCTCGTGCAGCATCGTGCCCATCCACCGCTCGTTAGGACGCAGGTTGCAAAGGATGCGCACGTCGCCCTCGCGGTCGATGTCGATACAGAAAGCGTGCTGGCTTTTGCCCTCCTTCTCGTAGAGGTCGCTGCGCTCTAGGATGGACTCTACTGACAGACCCACGTCGGCATAGAACGCACGCGCGATGGCTTCGATGTCCTTGTCCTCGAACAGCGGGTTCAGGTCTACCTCGCCGGGCGGCGGGATCTGGAAGAAGGGGTCGGTGTAGTGCCAGGGGCGTAAGTCCTCCACTGCCACCCCGAACCGCTCGGCGAGGCGACGGTCGAGCTTCTCTTTGTAACGTCGGAAGGGTTCGTTGCTCAGCTGGTGCAGCTCCTCCAGCAGGGCGAACAGCCGTTGCTCGTCCAGCTCTTGCAGCTCCAGCTGCATGGCGTAGTAATCGCGGAAACCCAGCCGCTGCGCCTCGCGGTTGCGGATACGCACCAGTTCACGCACCGCCTCCGCCACGCGCTCGCCAATCTGTTTGCTGGCTTCCCACGCCTCGCGCCGCTCGTCGCTGTCGTCGCTCTTTTGCAGCACTTCACGCAGGGTGTTGTCGCTGACGCGCTCGCCCCGAAACAGCGCGCGATAGGTGTTGTACTCTTTCTCGATCTCCTTTTCGCGCTGTACGATTTCATCGATCACCTTCTCTGACATCTGGTGACCGCGATATTCGTCCAGCAGCAGTTTGTGCTGGCGGCGCAGTAAGGGGTTGGAAAGGCTGTCGTTGGGGATGCTTTGCAGCAGGCGATACTCGTCTTCGCGGGCGTATATCTTCATCAGCTGCGCGTGCAGCGATGCGCCCCGCTCGAACGCCTCTTCGCTACCCGTTACGTTCGCCTCCCACCACGCCAGCGCCGCCTCTTTGGCGAGCGGGCGAACCTCGTTCACGTGCTTTTCCAGAAACTCCGTAAAGCGGTCTGGCATACCCACCTCCTGATACAATTGCCTTCCTGTTCGTCTCTTTAAGTATACATGATACTGTCGCGGTTTTGGGTGGTCGTGCCCTCACCCCCAGCCCTTTCCCACCCACACACCTGTTGCCTCTCGGTTTACCTGTTTCTATGGGGCAAAACGAAAGGTATTCACAGGAGACATGCGTTTTTGCACGAAGAGAATCTTTAACCTACCTTGGGAGGAGACTGATGAAAGCGGTAGCACGTCATTTCCTTATCCCGATGATTCTCCTGGAGGTCGCAATGGGTGTTGCCTTTGCCGAAGAGGCGTTGTGGATTGTTCGCGGTGTGCCGTCACACGGACTGGTGGTATCCCCGGTCAACCTGCGCTCTCTGACCGGGCGGACGGGAACGCCCTCCGTGACCGCCATCACCCTGCCCGATAAAAAGCCGGTGATGGTGCAGTTTGTGCCGGATGGGGACCGGGGCAGTGGTGTTCTGGTGGCGCAGTTACCCGGAGCGGGAGACTGGAAACTGCAGTTGCAGATTCGTGACAGCGGTAAGGACGGCGCCAAGCCGGCAGGTGTGGTATCCACCGACCACTACGAGATGCTTTTCACGGATACCCGACAGGCGGGCTATCCTTCAGCCATAGTGTATCGCTCCACGGGCAAGCGTCTGGAGACTTTTGTGTGGAACGACAGGGTGCATCACCGGTCGCTCGGCAGCTTCCATTTGCGTTATGACCCCGAAGCGCGTGCGGAGGTGGTTTCGGATGGTGAGATATGCACCGTGGTGCGCGTGCAGGCGCGCTACTGCCAGCCCGGGGGCAAACGACCACCTTCGGAGCCGTTGGCGGTATATCACTGGTTCCTTTTCAAGCGGTTGCCACTGGCGTACGTCACCGCACGAGTACGGCAAAAAGAACCCTTTGCGTGGGATGAGTTTCACTTTCTGGAGTTCAACTTCCCGGACACCAGTTTTTCTCGATGGGCAGGAGGCGAGCCGTTACGCCACGAACCGCTGGTCGCGGACGGCGGCAGTGTCCGATTCGACGGATGGGGCGCGCTGTTCGATGGGCAGAACGCCATCAGTATGTGGGGACAACCGCTCATCATCCACGACGGACGAGGGGCATACGGTACGTACCTGCACTCCACGTGGCAGAGCTGGGACAGCACCTCTCTGCAGGTCTCCACATGGCTATGGTTGGGTACCGCGACAGACCCTGTGAACGCCGTACGGCAGGCGTCGCAAAGCTTCGGACGTCCTGTATCGACGGTGGTGACAACGCCTGCCCTGCGCCAGCGTATCGAAACATTCCGGCAGAAAGCTTCCTCCCTGCGTGGTCGCGAGCGACAGATGCGGTTCTGGACAGCTGCGCTGGCGGAGAGGCTGGAAGCGCAGGGGGATTTTGCCGGCGCGGAAAAGACGTTGAGCGGGCAGACACCGCCGGGATGGCACCGATTCTCCGCGGGAGACCTTGGGGTTCTCATCGGGCAGACGGAGGAAGGGTTCCGACTGCAGAGTCTCTACGACCTGCCAAACGAACGCGAACTGCTTGCGGCGGACAATCCACCGCTTTTCACCCTCAGCCTGCGGGATGCTGAAACACGGCAACTGCTTGCCCTGAGCGCGGACAAAGGCTGGCAAAAAGTGGCACTGCAACTACGCCGCGACGGCTTTGTGCTGCAGTGGAGCCAGCCCCGTGACGAACGCTTCGCGGGCATCAGCGTCACCGCGCAGGCGCGCACCGATAGCCGGCAGAACGCTTTGCGCTGGAACCTGCAGGTGCGCAACGCGAGCAAACGCTGGAGCCTGTGGCGGGTTACCTTCCCACAGGTGGCGGTTGCGGAGCCGGGCGACGATGCCACCGTATTGTTCCCACGCGGTCCGGCCGAAATCCAGCAGGGTGTGTGGCGACGTAACTTCGGTTATCGCAGCACCTATCCCAACGGCTGGTGCAGTATGCAGCTGCTGGCAGCTTACGCGCAAAAGCCTCGCCCCACCGGGCTGTACCTTGCACTGCATGACCCGATGGGCTGCACCAAAGAGATTAGTATGCAAAGCAATCCCGCTGGTCGCAGTGTACGCATGACCTTCGAACATCCCGTTCCGAACATGGGCAAAGCGGGCAACTCCTTTACCCTTGTTGGGCAGGCGGTGTGGCAGCTGCTGCGTGGCGACTGGTACGATGCCGCACGAATCTACCGCCAGTGGGTGATGCAGGAGGCGCACTGGTATCCTCGCGGAGGCAGCACGAACCCACGTCTGGGCAACGTGAGTGTATGGACCGCGCCGCGCCCGTTAAAGACATTTCGCGAGTGGATGCGAGACCTACCCGCGTGGTCACTGGCAAGCGGGGGAGCACAGGAGGTGGTGCCGCCCGTAGAGGAATTCGCGAAGTTCTGCGGCGTGCCAGTGGGCTTTCACTGGTACTACTGGCATCAGATACCCTTTGACAACGACTACCCGCATTATTTCCCCGTCAAAGAAGGGTTTGCAGAAGGCGTGAAGCGGCTGAAAGAGGCGGGCGTGTTTGTCATGCCCTATATCAACGGCAGGCTGTGGGATACGCGCGACAGAGGGATGGAGGACTTCCAGTTCAGCACCGTCGCCAGACCCGCCGCCACGAAGGACGAGGACGGCAACCCGTACACCGAGGTATACGGTAGCAAGGAAGCGGACGGCAGCCCGGTACGTCTGGCGGTGATGTGCCCCACCACCGAGCTGTGGCAGAACAAGGTACGCGAGATTGTGATGCGCCTGTTCGGGGAGTACGGGGTGAACGCGGTGTATATCGACCAGGTTGCCGCCGCGCCGCCAGTACTCTGCTTTGACGCATCACACGGGCATCCACTGGGCGGAGGGCACTGGTGGAACGAGGGCTACTGGCAGATGCTGGAGCGCATTCGTCGCGAGATGCCTGCCGACCGCGCCCTCACCACCGAGTGCAACGCCGAGCCCTTCATCGCATGGTTCGACGGGTACCTCACGTGGCACTGGCAGCACGAGGGGCAGGTTCCCGTCTTTCCTGCCGTCTACTCGCAGGCCATCCAGATGTTCGGGCGTGCCTATCGCGGCGGCAATACCAAAGACCTTGCCCTGCGCATGAAGGCGGCGCAGCAACTGGTATTCGGCGAGCAAATCGGCTGGCTAGACCCGAACATTATCCGCGAGGAGAGCAACGCGCGCTTCCTGAGACAGGTGGTGCAGCTGCGCTGGCGGTATCGGCAGTTCTTCACGCACGGCGAGATGGCGCGTCCACCCAAACTGGAAGGCAACATTCCCACCGTGCGCGCCGACTGGCAGTGGGAAGGCGAGTGGTGGGTGAGTGCGCCAGCAGTCTACACCGGCGCCTGGCAGATGCCAGAGCGGAAAAGCCTGATACTGTTCTTTGTGAACGTGGCGGACGAACCGGTCACGGCCACTATCCGCTTCAGCCCGTCGGCATACGGCATCCGCGCGAAGCAGATCCAGCTCACGGAGAAACGGGGTGAGGACGATTCGGGCAGGACGCAAACCGTTCCCTCTCGCTTCGAACGCAGGCTGACCATCGCCCCCCATCAAGCAGTGGTGTGGGAGATAGGTTGGTGAACACGGGGCATCGCGGCATCCCGCGATGCCCTGCTACTTCGACCAGTCGACCACCATCTTCTTGCGCCCGCGCAGCTGTTTCTCCACTGCTATCGCCGCGATGGCCCCCTCTGCCGCGGCAACCACTGCCTGCTTGATGTGGTTGCAGATGACGTCGCCAACGGCGTACACACCCGGAACCGCTGTCTGATACTCCGAGTCCACCATAATACATCCACCCTCACTGAGCGGAATCTGTCCGGCAAGGAAGTCCGTAATCGGATGTCCGCCCTGCAGGTAGATGAACACGCCCGCTACGGGCAGGCACTCCTCCGTGCCGAGAGGCGTGCGATACCGGATGGCTTCCACCTTCTCTTCGCCAAGCACCTCACGCAGCGCGGCTCCCCAGTACACGGTGACCTTTGGGTGACTGGTCAGCTCCTGCACCATCTCGGGGTCGGCGTGAATCTCTCTCTTTGGCGAAAGGAAGTGCAGTTTGCTGACAAACTGCGTGAGGAAGAGGGCCTCTTCCACCGCCTCTTCACTACTGCCGACCACAGCCACCTCCGCGTTGCGGAAGAAGGCGGCATCGCAGGTGGCACAATACGAGACCCCGCGCCCCAGCAGGCGGTCTTCGCCCGCGACGCGGTTGCCTCGCCCCATCGAGCCGGTGGCGATAATCACCGTCTTCGCCTGGTATGTCCCGTTGATGCCGAACAGCAGCTTCGGGTTACTCAGCAGGTCGGTCGCCTGAATCCGGTCCTGCACGAACTCCGCGCCGAACGATTCCGCCTGCTGGTGCATCCGCCGAACCAGCTCTTCCCCGCTGATTTCGCCCAGAACGCCCGGGTAGTTGGCGATTTTGCTGGTGATACCCAGCGCGCCGTTGGCGATGCCCTTGTCAATGACCAGCGTCTTCAGGTTTGCCCGAGCAGTATAGATGGCGGCAGTGGCTCCCGCAGGCCCACCACCGATGATGGCTACATCATACACCCCTTCCTCCTGGCGAGGGGGCGGCATCAACTGAATGTCGAACTTCATCACATCACCTCGTTATCCGTTGCTGAGTTTCGCCAAAATGTTACCCGATTCCAGAATCAAATAAATGACTCGTGACTGAGTATCCACAGGCTTCGCGTCCTCTGTGTGTTTTGCCACAATATTAGATACGCAGGGATTGGAGGCAGATTCTTCAGTAACCGCTGAGCAGGCAGGTGGATTACACCACCACTCCTATCCCGCTGACCTTCAAGCCGGGAAACACCCTCGCCACGTTTGGGTTGCCCAGACGCTTCTGCACCACCTCCGCCAGCACTTCGCGGTAATCGGTGGTGACTCTCAAATCGCCGGGTTCCTCCAGCTGATGCGGTTCGAGACCCGGCCAGCGGGCAAACACTTTGCCGCCCCGAACGCCTCCACCCAGCACCAGCATCACGCCTGCCCGCCCGTGGTCGGTGCCCAGTCCGCTGTTTTCGCGCACACGCCTGCCGAACTCGGTCATCGCCACCAGCACGATATGGCGCATCGCGTCGCCCATATCGGTGGCGAAAGCTGCAAGGCTCTGGGCAAGGTCGGCAAGGTTGCCCGCCATCCAGCCGGTGGTGCTTCCCTGCGCCACATGCGTGTCCCAGCCCCCCTTATCCAGGCAGGCCACCTCCAGCCCCACCTGTGCTTTGATCAGGGCGGCGACCTGTTTCAACCCGCGCCCGAGGCCGCTATCCGGGTAAACGGCTCCGCGCGCTGGCTGGTAGCGCGTCGGGTCGACGCGCTGCAACGTTCGAAGCACCTCCAGGGTATCCTGAGCGGTCTGGCTCACCCCGCGTCGCCTGTTCTGCGCATACATCTCGTGCAGGATGTGCTGCATCTCTTCTGCCTGCGTGATGCCCATTGTCTTGGGCATGGCAAGGCGGAAATCGGAGAGGGTCTGCAGCACCACAGCATCGGTGCTACCACGCAACGACTCAGGCAATACGCTACTGAAGGCGACCGCTCGCAGGGGCGAGGACTGCTTGCGGGGTACACTCAACAGGTGGCGTGCAATCCAGCCGTTATTGATGCCCGCTTTCGCCTCGGCGACGCCGCGCTCCATGGCGGACATGGCTTCGAAGTGCGAGCGCGATTTCTCCATCGAACCGCAGGCGTGGACGAACGCCAGTTTGCCCTGCTCGTACAGCGGGTAGAGCGGTTTCAGGGCGGGGTGCAGGGCAAAAAGGTCATTGAGTGCGATGGCGTGTTCCTTCGCAGGGCGTCGGCGGTCGTTGGGGGCGGGTATCGCCAGGGAGGGTCGGTGACGGTAATAGGCGTCCTCTGCGTAAGGGATGACCATATTCAGACCATCCGCGCCGCCGCGCAGAAACAGGCACACCAGCACATCGCCCTTGCTCTCGGCGCGGGGTGGCTTAAAGGCGACTTGCGCCAGCGCGCTGTTCCCTCCGAGCAACCAGCCCAGCATGGCAGAGAAGCCACCAAGCAGGATTTGTCGCCTTATTGGTGAGTGGTCGTCGTCGCCCAGATACCTTTCCATCTCTACCCTCCGCTGATTCCGTCCTGTGCCAGGTCGTCATCATCGCCACTGAAACTGTGGCGACGCCAGGATTAACGCCGCCTGCTGCGCCAGTGTACCGTGCAACCTCTCCCGCAAGAGACGCAACGGCGGTGCGTCCGGCGGCAGGCAGAAAACGGTCTGCAGCAAAGCGTCCCCCGCAGGCATCTTACCCACCAGCGCAGGCAAGTCCACATACGTCCCGCGTATCTCGTTGGCGCACAGCGCAATCACAAAGTTCCACCTTGCCAGCAGGGTTCCCTTCCACGTCTCTTCGCCCTGCGGGTAGCCATCTGGCAGCGGCCACTGGTAGAGCGGTTGCCCCATCTTGTCCAGATGTTCCTGCAGGGGACGGTTGCCGTCGGTCAGGGCGTAAAGCGCGCGCAGCGCGGATACCATGTAGTCGAGAGGACGCTTGAACGCCGGCGGCGACTGCAAAAACTCCTCCGAGAGCAGTAACTCGCGCAGTACCTCGCTGATATCACCTCCGGTGCTCAGATACACCTCGCTGAGACGGCGTACGGTTGCTTCGGGGACTTGCGCTACAAAGTGCGCGCACAGCTTGGCGCAGAGATGTCGTGCGGTGGAGGGGTGCATCGCCAGCATCTGCAGTACCTGCTCGCCCTCATCTTCCCCACCACCAGCTGGAATACGCCGCCCCAGAATGTGCTTCTCGCCGTCATCATGCCAGGACGGGTCAAAGCGGAACCTGCCGCGCGGGCGCAGGAAACGCTCTTCCACCGTCCACCCGGTGAAGCAGCGGGCAACTTCCTGCACGTCCTTCTGGGTATAACCGCCATGCACGCCCAGCGTGTGCAGTTCCATCAGCTCGCGGGCATAGTTCTCGTTTGGGACGCCGCGCCGGTTGCGGTAGTTATCCAGATAGAGGAGCATGGCGGGGCTGCGAGCGGTTGCTTTCAGCAGGTCGGGAAACTTGCCCAGCGCGTGCCGCCGCAGCACGTCCCGCTCATACTGGGGCAGGTAGTACGCGCAAAGCCCTTTGCGGGCGTCCACGTTGAAATGGTCGCGCCAGAAGTCCACCATGCGCTCTTGCAGCTGGTAGCGGCTGTAAACAGCGCGCAGGATGGCGTGTTGCTGCAGCTGGCGGAGCACTTCGGGAACGGGCAGGTCGCCCAGCTCGGCGGGGGCAACCTGAAATATCTCGAAACCCCGCAATCGCAGTCGCACCAGCCATTCCTCGCCCTCCTCATTAGGATGCAACTGCTGCTCGAGATAGGCGACCCTGCCCATCTCCGCCAGCCGGTCCAGCTCGGTGAGGGTCACACCGAAGGTAACGCGGTTGAGCCAGATGGTGTCGTCGGGCAGACCCCTTCGCGTTGCCAGACCGGCGACAAGCGGTGGCGGAGCCATTGCCCGACGCAAAAACGACTGGCAACCGGAGAGCAACCCAGCCCCCGCCACCAGCCCAAGATGAAGGCACTCTCTGCGGGTCAGTTGCACTGTTTTCACCTTCTTCCAGCTAAGAGACGGTGGTGTTCGCCGGTTGAGAGCGCGCTAAAGCCGCTGAGCGGGTGAACAGAGCTTCCACTCCAGCGCCCACCGATGCGAAACCCATCAGCGGCCCCACCACGAACCAGCCCAGTAGCGGTACCAGCATTGCCAGTACGCAGAACAACGCACCGCGCGACAGCGCACCGTAGGGGGTCAGCGAGGGTTCCAGCTGTTTCAAGCGCTGCGCCACCAGAGCCGCCAGTCCACTAAAGCCGATTGCCGCTGTAAGCAGTAGCAGCAGGTAAATCATCCATCCTATCAGCTTCAGCAGACCATGCGGCTGGTTCAGTAAGGCTACAACGATAATGCCCAGCACCACTACGATGAAAGCACCCAGCAGGGTTACCTTCCCCGGACAATGTTCGATCCGCTCGCGAGCACGCGCCGTACGCTCACCGAACAGCACCGACACCGCTATCACCAATGCCCACAGGGAGACTACCGTCGCCACCACAATCCCGACTACCGCGAGAACATCGCCAATCGTTGCCATTTCTCATCACCTCACTATTGTAGACGTTGGCAGGTAGAAAAAGTTTCCTGCTCTGCACATAACCACTGGGTAGAGCCCTTATCCCGCGCTTAACCATCGCTGCAGGGTGCGTGCATCCTGCAGGAACGCCTCCGCAGAATCCCCTCGCACGAACTCCAGCAGTATCCAGTGTTCTCGCTGAGATAGGCGGACGACCTGAAGGAAACGGCTCCACGCCTTCTCGCCTTCCTGCAGCGCGCAACGCTCGCCCGAACTGCTCCACCAGAAGGCATGGACGTTCACCAGCCAGGGCATTAGCCTGCGCAAATCGCGCAGGTTTGGCAGAAGAGACTGTTCCACCCTCGGTTGCCAGTAGGTACGCATGGCGGGATGCGCAACTGCTTCCAGCAGTCGCCGCGCCGATTCCCCCGTATCGGTGAGTGTGTTACCGTGAAACTCATAGCAGATGGTGACCCCCTCGCGCGACGCACTTTGCGCGATGTGTTGCGAGTCCTCCACCACCTTCTGCCAGTACTCCGGCGACGCCTCATGCGAGCCCCGTTTGCCCGCCCACACGCGGATGACAGGTGCGCCCAGCTCTTGCGCAGTTGCCAGCACCTTTTCAAAGGGCAGTTCGTCCCCGTGCCCGGCGCGGTAGTAGGAACCATAGGAGCTGACCACCAGTCCTGCTTCACGCGTTTGACGCGCAACCTCACGCGCCTTTTGCAGGTCGCCGTGGGGTACGTGGATATCGCCGCCCCATTCGATGCCCTGCAAACCAGCCTGCGTCGCCAGGCGAATCACCTCTTGCGGCGGCAGCTTGCGAAAGGTGACCGAGCATACACCTGCTCGAAGCACGATACTATCCCTCCTTCTATCCGCCCGGAAGATCGCGCTCTGTCTCGTCCCCTTCTTGGGCGCGCCCTACAACCAGTTCGGCTTGACCACACCTTTGATGTAGCCATCCTCCTGCGACAACGCCATCTCGAACGCCCTGCCTATGTCCTTGAGGGCGAAGCGGTGCGTGACCATTCTCTCCATCGGGAAGATGCCTTTCTGCGCTGCCCATAAACCGCGGCGGATGTCTTCCTCCGGGTTCAGCGAGTAGGCGGGATGCGGATTGTGCACCACTGCACCGTTCGCCCAATGGCTGAGGTTATAAGTGGCGGGAACATTGTGCCACCCGACAAGCACCAGCTTGGGGCGCGGGGTACGCAACACGCGGCTGGCTATCTCCAGAGGCTCTGGTTTACCCGTGGCTTCAATGGCTACCTCCACACCACGCCCTTCCGTGATGCGCAGGGTCTCTTCGACCACATCTACCTCCTTCGGGTTCAACGTCACCGTTGCACCCAGCTCCTTCGCCAGCTGCAGGCGATGGGGGTTGGTATCCACCGCGATAATCTCCGCCGCGCCGTTGCCTACCAGTCCACACATGGTGAGCAAGCCCATAAACCCGCAACCAATCAGGAACACGCTATCGCCGAACTCGACAGCCGCCGAGCGGGCACAACGGGCGGCGCACTGCAACGGCTCGCCCAGTGCATGGTCTATCTCCAGCCCGTCGGGCACACGGGCAATCTGTGAAGGGTCTGTCGCTACATGCGTAGCGAAGCCGGGACCGGGCAAACAGGTCACCCGGTCGCCGACCTTCCATCCCCGCACGTCGCTACCTACCTCTTCGATAACGCCCGCGTGTTCGTGTCCCATCGCAAGGGGAAAGCGCATGCCCTGCCATTTGCCCAGGTAGAATACCATCTCGCTATGGCAGACCCCACACGCTTCTACCCGCACCCATACCTGATCCGGGCGTACTTCCACCTCCTCTTCCCGCAGTTCAAATCGCCGTGGTTCCACCAGCATCGCTGCCACACGTTTGCGCTTCATCTCAAACCTCCTCGCAAAAGTTGTATCAGCCGGGTTTGCCCTTTCTCTATCCGCCTGCCCACCGACCGCACGTTTTGCTCGACGACCTCCCCGGCAATCGGCTCGAATACGGTTGCAACATCCGGCAGGGAAATGTATGTCTCCTGTGTGGACTGCTGGGTACCGTGTAAGGACACGATGCCGTTCCCCGCACTCACTACCGGTAGAGCGTGTCCGCTGTACAGGTGTACACCTGCCTTCTCTGCCAGCGCACGGAGCAGATGGATACCTGCGCGTAGCGTGCCCAGGTACACTGACCAGCCCTCTCCTGTCCGTTTGATTGCCGCGGCAACATCACCGCTCTCGATGAAGGTCGCCAGTGTGTGAGCCGAAGCGTCCCGCACCACAAACCCGGGTGAGAGAGGTTCTCTCGTACCAAACTCCTCCTGGCCTTCCAGGTTCACCCCTGCTTTCTCCAGCACTGCGGCTGGTTCCGTGCGGGCTATACCCGACCGAATCTCCTCTTTCTGCACCACCTGGATACCTGTCAGGTTGGTGATGTGCCCGGCGGAGGCGGAACTGCCCCGGATGAAGCCGGGCGCGTAGAACCAGACCACCATCTTGCCCTTGCGCAGCAGGTCTTTCAGAGCACGGCGTTGCGGCTCGGTGGGAGCAAAGGCGTTGAGCATCAGATACATTCGGGCGTGCCCTGCGGCGCCCGCGCAGACATCGCTCAGCAGATAGAACCCCAGCGGTGCGCCGATGCGATACAGTTCATACCGCATTTGCGAGAGCAAGGGCAGCGTTACTGCATTACCGTAAGCCAGATGATAAAGGCTGGCTTCATCCACCACCACAGCGACTTGCGGCTGGTACGGATGTCGGTTGGGCAGCATCTTCTCATACAGTTTGTATAGACCCGCCAGATTTTCCCATATCTCCGTGCTGTCCAGCCAGCCCGCACCCATCAGGTCCATCCACCAGCACGCCGATCCCCTCGCGGCGATGTGCGCGAAATTGCGCTGGTGCACCGCCAGAGTATGTGCCAGCGTTTCGGCTCTGCCGAAGTTGTCTTCAGGCTTCGAAAGGTAAGTACGGGTGTCATCTTCATTCAGCCAGAGTTTGCCGTGCAGTTGCACCGAGTCGACCGGTGCCATGAACCCTCCAGCTCCCCCCGCTTCGCGGTCAAAATAGGAGATGGGAGAACAGAGGATATCCACGTCTTTGCATTTCAGCAGTCGTTGCAGCGCAAGGTGTCCCGATACCGCCGGTCCGCCAGGCAAGCCCGACAGTTCAAAGGTGTATCCGTAGAAAAGCACTACCAGCTTGCGTCCAGCCGTTTCCTCCTTGATGATGCGGGCAAACGCTTCGAGCGGCTCCACCATCACCTCTTGCTGGAAACGCCAGAACTGCACGAGGCGTTGCTGAGTGGCAGGGTTCAGAAACACACCGATGCCTCTGGCTTTGCGCTCCTCTGGGCTGGGTACGGTGGCATTGGGGTCGCGCAGATAGCGGCGGAAGGCGTGTCGCATTGGCGTTTCGAAGCTGGGCAACAGCCCTTCCCACACACGGTCATAGAACCACTCTGCCGTGTTCTGTCCGCAGGGGTGATAGCCAAAGATGTGGTCTCCGTAACGCGACTCCAGATGCTGAACCAGCAGGCGCAAGCGCTCGGTTGCCTCCTGTCGCCATATCCGCGACGCCATGCTCACATAACCACGCTCGCCGTTGTCGTAGAGCATCATCTCCTCGGGATGTTGTTTCGCCCACCATTCGGGCACGTAGCTCAAGCCGAAGCGAGGCAGCAGCAACGCCCGCGGGTTTTCTTTCAATATCGCCTCTATCTGTTCTTCATAAGGACGATAGTCTGGCGGCTCATGCGGTGGATTCCACGGGAAGGCGTGCACCACGAAGGAGACAAGATGTATTCCCGCCTGCGCCGCGCGGCGGATGGTGGACAAACCTGCCTCCGGCTTCTCCCCCATCAGGTTTACGAATACCATCAGTGGCGGTGTCGGCTTGCCGTTTATCAGCAAGGTGGGCACGCCTTTTCGCATAACGACTTGCGCGGTAAGAGGCATGGCTATACCTCCACTCGATGCGAAACAGTGTTCGCGACGTACGCCTGTTTTCCTGCCGCTTGCTTTCCCCGTGCAGGATGTGTTATGGTGAAAAAAACGGCAGGAGGGCACCATGATGAGGAATACACACACCTTATTGCTGCTGGTGGCCGGATTGACGCTGGCGGTAGCAACCCTGTGGGCGCAATCCAGAACACCCACACCCGCAGTCACCCGCACACAACGCATCGAGCTGGTAGACAAAGACGGCAGGATTCGCGCCGAACTGAAGACCTCCGGAGAAGATGCCCTGCTGGTGCTTTACGATGGACAGGGACGGCTGCGTACGGTTATCAACACCGAGAGCGTGGTGTTCTACGGGGTAGACGGCAAGATGAAAGCCAGGATCGACGCACAGAGCCTTTCGGAAGGAGCTAAAGAGAACCAGTGAATAGGCGATTCAGTTCGCCCACACGCTGGCTGCGCCTGTCCCTCGATGAGTACGTGGATCGGATGAAAGCCGGCTGGATTGGGCAGATGGTCGGCGTCGGTTGGGGCGGACCGACGGAGTTTCGTTACACCGGTGCCATCATCCCGGAGCAGGAGATACCTGCCTGGCGCCCCGAGATGGTCAACCAGTTCTGGCAGGACGACCTGTACGTGGAGATGACCTTTCTGCGCACGCTGGAACGGTATGGTCTCGGCGTGAACATCCGTCAGGCAGGTATCGACTTCGCGAACAGTCGCTACCCGCTCTGGCACGCCAACCGGCAGGGGCGCGAGAACCTGCGCAGAGGCATTGCCCCGCCCGATTCGGGACACCCGCAGTTTAACCCGCATGCCGATGACATCGACTACCAGATAGAGGCGGATTTCTCCGGTCTGATTGCCCCCGGCATCCCGCAGGCGGCGATAGACCTCGGCGAAGTGTTCGGCAGGTTGATGAATTACGGCGATGGGGTGTACGGCGGTCAGTTCGTGGGAGGGATGTACGCCTCTGCTTTCTTCGAAAAGGAGCCGGTAAAGATTGTAGAAGCAGGGTTGCAATGTATCCCATCGCGAAGTCAGTATGCGGAAGCCGTCCGTGATGTGCTTCGCTGGTATCGGCAGTACCCCCAAGACTGGCAACGCACGTGGCAGCTGGTGGAGCAGAAGTACAACCGCAACCCCGATTATCGCCGTTTTTCCTGTACCTGGGGCGATTTCAACATCGATGCCAAACTCAACGGGGCGTACATTGTCATGGGCTTGCTGTATGGACAGGGTGACATCGAGCGCACCATTATGATTTCCACCCGGTGTGGACAGGATTCGGATTGTAACCCTTCCAACGCCGCAGGTGTCCTGTTTACCACCATCGGCTACTCGCGCCTGCCCGAGCGGTTTAAATCGCATCTGGACACCAGAGCCTCCTTCGCCCACAGCGACTACACCTTTGAGAAACTGATAGATGTTTGTGTCAAACTGGCGCGTCAGGCGGTAGTGCGCTATGGAGGCAGGGTTGAACGTGATGGAAACGGCAGGGAAGTGTGGCAAATCCCCGTGAAGCCGCCGCGTCCCTCGCGGTTGGTGCAGTCGTGGGTACCAGAACCCCCTTCAGGCGTCCGCTACTCACCGCGCGAGATGGCGCGTATCGGCGAGTTGCCATGGGCACACGCGCTGGCGAAAAGCTTCGAGGAGTGGGCGCCGGGCTGGAGCCTGCACCACTGCGGGGAGGACATGGACCCCGGGCTGCGCCCTGAATGGAACGGCAGGAAAAACGTCTTCATGACCCATCCACTGAACAGGCAGACCCCCTGTGTCATCGCGCGTACGGTGGAGATTCCCGCCGACAGGAACGTTCTACTCAGGCTGACGGTTGGACACCATCCGGGAGGCGACTGGACACTGGTGGTGAGGGCAAGCGGCGAGGAACTGCTGAGGCAAACGGTGGGAGAGAAAACAGCACGAAACGGCTGGCTGGACGTAACGGTAGACCTTTCACGTTACGCAGGGCAGAACGTTCTCATAGAATTACTGAACGAGCCAAACGGCTGGAGCTGGGAAGCGGGCTACTGGGCAAAGATAGATCTCGAAACACGTTAACAGGGGGAGCCTTTAAGCTCCCCCTGTCCGTCACAACAGCCGTGTTCGCTGACAGACCTTACATCCTGTTCTGCAGGGCAAAGCGGAACTGATAGAGCTTCACAGTGGTGCCCCCTGCACCGCCAGCGCCGGGGCCGGCAGTGCGCTTCACATTGGCGGCATGTCCGTCGGCAAACGTGACATTCGCCGTCATGTTGTGGCGGAAGCGCAGGTTGCCCACCTTGCCGACCGCACTCCAAATCTGGATGGGGTTCGGCGCATCAGCATCGATGTTAGTGCCGTCCGGCAGTCTCCACAGCAGCACCGACTGCGGGTTCACCTGGTTGTCGTCCCAGTAGTTGGGCGGCGGAATCTGCCCGGTGGCAGGATCCTGCCACACTTCGGGCGTCCACCAGTTCCAGAAGGTGGAGGAGCAATAGCCGGCCCACTCGGGAACCTGACCGGTGTCGCCCTGCAGGATGGTCTCCGCGGGGCGCGGCATCGCTGCCTGCGACTTATAGTTGAGCAGGTCGTTGTAAGCGTACGCCCACGCATGGCGATACGTTGCAGAAGGGCAGGTGCGAATTCCGCCCTCGTTCAGGTCCTTGAGATACGGGTAGAGCAACTGCATGTACCAGACAGTGGTATCGCCCCCCTGACGGTAATCGTAGCCCGGCGGCATGACTTCGTCATAATCCTGAATGTACATCATGCACGCCAAACCGATTTGCTTGGTGTTGGAGAGGCACTGCGTCTGCCGAGCCTTCTCGCGTGCCTGCGAGAAAACGGGGAACAGGATCGCCGCCAGTATCGCGATAATCGCGATGACAACCAGCAGCTCGATTAAGGTAAAAGCCCTTGTGCGTTTCATGTTGCGAACCTCCCTGATAGAAATGGTGTTGTCAAATCACCGCCCTACCACTACAGGACGCGGCTAAGGGAGCGCGAACACGGCTGTTATGAAACGATTAAGTATTGTGCTTTTAGTATACATAAGGTTTCCAAAAGAGTCAATAGGGTGAAGGGTATTCTCAGTAAGATTTTTCTAAAAAAGCGCGCCGTAGTGCGGCAAACAGGTACAAATACTGCATAATGCGTTGGGCGTGGTATAATAAAAACCCAAAGGAGGTTGTTGCACGATGCCCACGCTGTTCGAGAAAATCTGGAACGCGCACGTCGTCCACGAAGAGCCCGGACGTCCTGCTTTGTTATACATAGACCGTCACCTGGTGCATGAAGTCACCTCGCCACAGGCTTTTGATGGCTTGCGCGAGGCGGGACGTCGGGTGCGCCGTCCCGATTTGACCTTTGCCACCATGGACCACAACGTGCCGACCGACAACCGGCTGGTCATCGAAGACCCCATCTCGCGCAAGCAGATTGAAACCCTGCGGCGCAATGCTGAGGAGTTTGGCATTACGCTTTTCGACCTCACCAGCGAGGATAACGGCATCGTTCACGTCATTGGACCCGAGCTGGGCATTACCTTACCCGGGCTGACCATTGTATGCGGTGACAGCCACACCTCCACGCACGGCGCGTTTGGCGCGCTGGCGTTCGGCATTGGCACGTCGGAGGTGGAACACGTGCTGGCCACACAGACGCTGCCGCAGATGAAGCCACGCACAATGGCGGTTCGTCTCGACGGCAAACTTTCTGTGGGCGTTACTGCGAAAGATATTATCCTGAGTATCATCGGACGCATCGGCACGGGCGGAGGCACTGGCTGCGTCATTGAGTATATGGGTGAAGCCATCCGCGCGCTGAGTATGGAGGAGCGGTTGACGATATGCAACATGTCTATCGAGGCAGGCGCACGTGCGGGCATGATCGCCCCGGACGAAACCACCTTCGCCTATCTGGAAGGCAGGCGCTTCGCCCCGCAGGGCAAGCAGTTCGAACGCGCCGTCGCCTACTGGCAAACGCTGCCCTCTGACCCCGACGCACGGTTTGACCGCGAGGTGCAGTTCGATGTTTCCACCCTCGAACCGCAGGTCACCTGGGGCACCAGCCCCGAGCAGGTGGTCGCCGTAACCGGATGCGTCCCCGACCCTGCTTCCTTCACCGACGAAACGAAGGCAAAGGCGGCGGAACGCGCCCTGCAATACATGGGGCTGAAGCCGGGCACGTCCATTCAGGAGATAAAGATAGACCGCGTGTTCATCGGCTCGTGCACGAACGGACGCCTGAGCGACCTGCGTGCAGCGGCGGCAGTGGTGAAGGGCAAAAAGGTGGCGCCGCACGTGCGGGCGATGGTGGTGCCCGGCTCGCAGCGCGTGAAAAAGATGGCGGAGGAGGAAGGACTGCACGAGATTTTCATCGAGGCGGGCTTCGAGTGGCGCGATTCGGGGTGCAGCATGTGTCTGGGCATGAACCCCGACATCCTGCAGCCGGGTGAGCGATCCGCCTCCACGAGCAACCGCAACTTCGAAGGCAGGCAGGGACGCGGTGGACGCACGCACCTCGTCAGCCCGCAGATGGCAGCTGCCGCCGCGATTGCCGGACACTTCGTGGACATTCGCGAGTGGTACCGGCAAGGCAAAATCGCTGAGGAGGTCCTGCGCCAATGAAACCGTTCGAAAAGATGACCGCGCTGGTAGCACCGCTGGACCAGCCCAACGTGGACACCGACCAGATTGTGCCCAAGCAGTTCCTGAAACGTGTGGAGCGCACGGGCTTCGGGCAGTTTCTGTTTTTCGATTGGCGTTTCCTGCCGGACGGGACACCGAACCCAGACTTCGTGTTGAACCAGCCTCGTTATCGGGGAGCGCAAATCCTGCTCACCCGCGAGAACTTCGGCTGTGGTTCCAGCCGGGAACATGCACCCTGGGCGTTGCTGGACTATGGCTTTCGGGTGATTATCGCCCCCTCCTTCGCCGACATCTTCAGGACGAACTGCTTCAAGAACGGGATTTTGCCCATCGAGCTATCGGCAGAGGTGGTCGACGACCTGTTCTATCGCGTGCAGAATCAGGAGGGATATCAGATTACGGTAGACCTGGAAGCGCAGACCATCACGGGGAGCGACGGTTTTACGTGCCGTTTCGAGATAGACCCGTTCCGCAAGAGGTGTCTGCTGGAAGGGCTGGATGACATTGGCTTGACGCTGCAGCACGAAGACAAAATCGCCGCGTATGAGGCAACCCACCGCGAGCCCTGGCAGGCGGCGGTCGCTGGACGGTGAATGCGCCATTGCCGCTGTGGTACAATTTAGCGTAGCAACGGCGCGGAGTGAGAGAATGGCATTGAACATCAGCGACATTGAGCAACTGATTGAGATTTTGCGCAGCGACCCCGACCTGCGGCGAAGGGTGTTTGTCGCGCTTGCAACAGATGAGTTCCTCGCCCTGCCTGCTAAGGTCGACCGGCTAACAGATGAAATTATTGCCTATCGGCAGGCGTCGGAGGAGCGGTTTGCGCGCATTGAGGCGGCTTTAGAACGCCAGACGGAGGAGTTAGCCGCCTATCGGCAGGCGTCGGAGGAGCGGTTTGCACGCATTGAGGCGGCTTTAGAACGCCAGACGGAGGAGTTAGCCGCCTATCGGCAGGCGTCGGAGGAGCGGTTTGCGCGCATTGAGGCGGCTTTAGAACGCCAGGCAGAGGAACTAGCCGCCTATCGGCAGGCGTCGGAGGAGCGGTTTGCACGCATTGAGGCAGCTTTAGAACGCCAGGCAGAGGAACTAGCCGCCTATCGGCAGGCGTCGGAGGAGCGGTTTGCACGCATTGAGGCAGCTTTAGAACGCCAGGCAGAGGAACTAGCCGCCTATCGGCAGGCGTCGGAGGAGCGGTTTGCGGATATATCCGCCGCATTGAATGAATTGATCCGCGTGGTAACGGAACACAGTGAATGGCTTCGGCGTCTCGACCAAGACGTATCGCAGTTGAAAGGATGGTATCTAGAGTACCATTACCAGAAACACATCCATGCCTACATGGGCACGGTATTGCGTCGCATCCGTGTCGTCGATCCTCCCGACGTGGAGGAACCGTTGCGTCAGGCTCTCTCCAACGAAGAGGTCGTGGACGTTTTCCGGGCGGATGTCTTAGCCCGCGGGCGACTGGCGAGCGCGCCTGACAAAGAGGTGTATTTGGTCATGGAGGTCTCTGCGGTGGTGGACACCACAGACGTTGCCCGCGCACGCCGGCGCGCCGACCTGATGAGCCGAGCGGGACTGGAGTGTCTGGCGGCTGTCGCAGGACAGGAACTCACCGAAGAAGCCCGTCTGGAAGCGCAACATTCGCGCGTCCTCTGTGTGCTGGACGGGAACGTCCAGGGTTGGGACGACGCGCAAGCTACCTTAGCGTCTCCCCAGCCGTAAACGCCCTCAGACCTGCAGGAGATAGAGCCATGCTCTCTGAAGACGCTTTTCTAAAAGCCCGTTCGCTGGCGGTGATTGGGGTGTCGCGTGACCCCGAAAAGTACGGATACAAGGTGTATAAGACCCTCAAGGAGAAAGGGCTGCGGGTGTTTGCCATCAACCCGCGTGCGACGGAGGTGGACGGCGACCCTGTTTACCCTAGCCTGCACGCGCTGCCCGAGCTTCCAGAGGCGATAGTCACCGTCGTGCCGCCCGAAGTGACGAAGGCAGTGGTCGAACAGGCGTTGCAGGCAGGCATCCGCAGAATCTGGATGCAACCCGGCTCCGAACACGAGGAAGCCATCCGGCAGGCAGAGATGCAAGGCGCAACCGTCGTGTACGGTGGACCGTGCCTCATGGTCGTTGCGAAGACACACCTGCGCTAAGGTGTTTTGGGAAGCATCCGCTCGCGAATGCGTTGTTCCGCCGCCTCATCCTTCAAACGACCGCTGTCGGTTAAAATGTGCGGGGTCACGAAGATGAGCAGCTCGGAGTTGATTCGGCTGGTCTTCGTGCCCTGGAACAGCGTGCCGAGTATCGGAATGTCGCCCAGAACGGGGATTTTGGTACGCGTTTTATATTCCTGCTGCTGTGTCAGTCCACCAATGATAATGGTCTCTCCATCTTTCACGCGCACAGTGGTTTGCGCCCGCCGAGTAGAAAGCACGGGCATCCCCGTCTCGCGGTCCAGCTCACTGATATTGCTCACCTCCGGCTCGATGGTGAGGGTGATTTCCCCGTTGCCGCCAGTCCAGGGACGCACCGAGAGCTTCACGCCCACATCCACGCCCTGAATGCGCTCTTGCTTGCCTCCATACGAGGTCACTTCCACCTTGATAAACTTCGTCTGCCCAATGAAGATGTCGGCATCCTGTCCGTTCACTGCCGCCATGCGCGGGTTGGCGCGTACGCGCGCTTTACCCTGTGCCTCCAGAGCGTTCAGCTTCACCCTGAAATCTTCCGGCAGGGTGCCGATGGTGCGATAGAGGAAATCGCCGGTGCCCGAATCCGAGGAGGCGGTAATCCAGCTATCGGTGAACGACAGCCCCAGCGAGGCGTCGAGGTCTTCGGTGGAGGCAATCTCTACCGCCAGCGCTTCGATCATAATCTGCGGCGGCGGCAGGTCTATCTTCTGGAAGTCCGAGCGGATTTTGTCCAGCATCTGCGTGGGAGCGGTCACCACCACCGCGTTTTGCGCCTCGTTCACGTGCAGGTAACTGTAAAGGAAGGTGGGCAGCAGCCCCGACGCCAACTGCGCCTTGATGTATTTCATCCGGAAAGACTCCGTGCCGGACAACCGGTAAGGCGCAAGGTCGGTGGGGACGCCGTCACTCACCATGTACACCCCGTTCACTTCCGAAAGAGCCAGCCCGTATGCGCTGGCGATACCGCGTATCATCTCGTCCACAGGCAGGTTCTCCACCGACATCGACACCTCGCGGTTGCGCACCGAGTCGTCCACGGCGATGTTGACCCCCGTCTTGCGGGCGATCTCCGCGAGAAGCAGATACAGTCGCGTTTTGACGCTGTGTATCGATAGCAGACCGTTCTCGTACTCCACCTGCAGCTGAGCGGCTGCTTCTGTGCGCGCGGTGTCGTTATTGGTCGTCTGCCTCCCCACCAGCGTGCGCTCGCTGCTGACGGTGATGATGACACTCTGCTGGTCGTTGCTGCGCTCGACATTCACACGCGACGGCTCGAACAGCGCAACCACCATCGACACGCCGATTCCCTCCACCGCGTTCTGCGGCACCGAAAGCTGGATATAGCTCACGGGGAACTTGCTGACGTCGATGAAGTTCTTACCGATTTGCGACTTGGCGTTGGTAAAGCGCAGGGCGATGCGGTTGCGCCGCCCCCAAAGTCCGCCTTCCGCCTGCCATTCCAGCACGCCGTCGGCGCGCACGGTAATCTGCACCCCGTTGCTCAGCTGGTCGGCACGTATCTCCGTGATATTGCAATAGGCAGTGGTTTGCGCCAGCGATGGAACAGCCAGAGCCACACTCAGCAGGGTAAGGAGTAAGGTTCTTCTCATCGGATGCTGCTAACCTCCCTGTGTGACGATGTGATGATGCGCGGAGTGACCAAGATAGCTAACTCGGTTGTGGTGCGTCGCTGGGTTTTGGCACGGAAAAGCCCACCAATCAGCGGCAAATCGCCCAGCAAAGGCACCTTGCGCGTGATGGCATCGTGCTGCTGCAGCTTCAGTCCGCCGATGAACAGCGTTTCGCCGTCGTGCAGCAGCACGGTGGTCTCTGCCCGACGTGTGGAGACGGTGGGCAAGCCGGTGACCACATCCAGTTCCGCCACAGCGGTCACCTGCGGAATGACAGTCGCCAGAATGACGCCCTCTGCACCCACCCAGCAGTTCATTTCCAGACTGACGCCCACGTCCACTGGAAACACACGCGTGATGAACGCCTGGGACCATTCCTCGAAGTAGTCCGCCTTGATGTAGCGCTGTTGTCCGCTGAAGATGCGTGCGCTTTGCCCGTTGAGTGCGACGGCGGTAGGGGTGGCGCGGATACGTACTCTGCCTTCCGCTGCCAGCGCACGCAGTCTGGCTTCGATATCTGTTCGAGGTACGCCAAATATCTGATAAGTGATATCGCCTGTGCCCGTGCTCACCCTCACCGTGTTATGCACATCCGCTGCTACGAGGCGCAGCACGGTTTCGCTGTCGTCCATATCGGTCATCTCGACGATGAGGGCGTCTATCTGCACATGTGGCACGGGCTGGTCTATCTTGCGGATGTCCTCACGCACCTTCTGCACGAGGGGCGGGGGACCAACCACCGTCAGCGAGTTCTCACCGGCGTTGACGCGCAGATACTTGAGCAGGAACTCCGGCAGGCTGTTTCGGGCGGACGCGGCGCTGATATAGTTGAGAGGGATTTTCTCCAGCGAGATCTCCAGATAGGTATTCAAGCTGCCAACGGCTCCTTCTCCCATAAACCACGCCCCGTTAACACGCCCCAGCTCCAGCCCATATCCGGTCGCGATAGCCTGCAACGCTTCCTCCGAAGTGACCTCCTGCAAGCACAGGCTGACCGCCCGCTCCAGATCGGGGTCTACAAGCACCACGATGCCCGTTTGGCGGGTGAACTCGCGCATCAGATCGCGCAGGTCGGCGTTGAGTGCGAAGATGCTCACGGTGTCGCCGTCAGCCTCTACCAACAGTTCGGACGGAGTTGCCTCGCCGGGCTTGCGTCTCTGGACAGGGGGCAGGGTGCGTCTGTCGCTGGTCACCAGGATGATGAGCGAGCGCTGGTCCGGTGTTTGCTGCACGCTAAAGGTAGGACCGGCGTAAGGCAGTCCGCTGAAGTCCCACTCGCTGTCTCCAATCCGCCCCGATCGCACAACCGCGGCGTTAAACAGCACCACTTTGATGTCCACCCCCAGTCCGTCCGGCGTGTCCGGGGGAAGGGATACTTCTACATGACTGACGGGATAGATGCCGACGTCGATGAAGCTGCTAACCTGCGAGCGCGCATTGGTCACGCGGAAGGGGATTTCCAGCACCGGCTTGCGTGGGTCGCCAGCACCCCGTTGCGCCCGGGTTTCAGCCACGTAGCGCGAGGGATCGAACTGCAAGCGCATCAATCCGTCGGCGCGGATGGTGACCTGCACCGCGTTGCCGATGCGCCGGCTCTCCACCGCCACGATGTTGCAGTAAGGCATCCGTCGCTGCTGGGCTTGCGCAGCGACCATCAGCGCGAATAACAAGGCGAGACACAGCAGCCTACCGCGGTGCATTCTTCTCCTCTTGCAGGAAGCGTTTCTTCAGCGCTTCTTCCTGCTCGGTGGGCAAGTGTCCGGTCTGCGACAGGATGCGTGGAGTGATGAAGATAGCCATCTCGGTCACCGACTCCTTGGTATCCTCGGAGCGGAAGAACTGTCCAATCAGGGGAATGTCGCCGAGAATGGGAACTTTGGTTTTGGTGGACATCAGCTCACGCTGAACCAACCCGCCGATGATGATGGTCTCGCCGTCACGCACGCGCACGGTGGTGTTGGCGCGGCGAGTGCTTTTGTCGGGCAAGCCGGTTTTGGGGTCAGGCGCGCTTAACACACTGATCTCAGGCTGTACGTCCACAATAATCTCGCCCTCGCCACCCGTCCACGGCGTGATGTTCAACCGTACGCCCGCGTCGATGAAGTTGGTCTGGCGGAAGAAGTAGTCGCCTTCTCCCCTGCCCCCGCCGATGCTGACCGGTGTGCTGAGATACCTCTGTTTGCCGATGAAGATGCTCGCTCGCTGTCCGCTGACGGTGGCGATGCGCGGGTTGGCGTGTACGCGGGCTTTGCCCTGCGTGACCAGCGCGCGCAGGCTGGTGAAAAACTCGGTGCGCAGGGTGGCTACCGAGCGGAAGACAACCTGCCCCAGCGGCGAATCCACGGTGACACTGCGCTCGTCGTTGCTCCAGCCCCACTGCGCCCGAAACTCTCGCGCGGCGGAGTCGGTAAACTCCACCATCAGCACGTCGATCATAATCTGCGCTGCGGGGATGTCGAACTGCTTGATGTCCTCGCGGAACTTCTTCAGCACCTCCGGCGGGGCAGACAGGATGACCGCGTTCTGCTCCGCATTGGTCTTCACATGGTCCTGCAAGAACACGGGCAGCAGCGACTTGGCGTTAGGCGCCAGCACATACTGCGTGGTGATGGTGTCGATATCGCTGAGCAGGTAGGAGGAAGGACTTCTGGGAATGCCTTCGCTGAGCATGAAGATACCGTTGACTTCGCGATAGGAAAGCCCATACGCTGCCGCGATAATCTCCAGAATGCGCGTTACCGGCATGTTGACCAGATTGATGGTAACGGTACGCCGCACCGTATCGTCCACGATGAGGCGGATGCCCGTCTCTTTGGCAAGGCGGGTGAGCAACTCCTGTGCGTCTACCCCAACCGCGAACACCGATACCCCTTCCGGTCCAGCAGCCACTTCGAGCGAGGGCTGCGCGGCGTTGTTCTCCACAGGTGGGGAAGATGGCGGAGCAGGAGCGGGGGAAGTGCCCCGACGTTGCGCCACCTCTTGTGCAGACAGTGTTGTCAACAGCCCGACCAGCAATAGCAGATTGACGGCGAAGCTGCAAAGCCGAGTCCACATATCCTGCTGTACTCCTTCTGCAAACTGCAGGTTTATTTAGGCACGATGCTGCGGAAAGCCTGCTGTATTTAATGACGTCAGCGGGAGAGAGTGGTTTCGCTCAGAAAACCTTCTGCTCGATGCCCAGTCGCTCGCAGAGGCGAAGAATCTCCTCCGTAGTTAAGCCCTCGCCCTGTTCGCCGCAGAGCAGGTTGAGATACTCGTAGCGTGCGCCCGTTTCGGCGTACTCGATGCGGTCCAGGGCGCGTTTGACGGAGGCGTCCGAACGTGCCATCACCCCGTGCTTAGCCCACACCACCACGCGATGGGTGCGCAGCTTTTCCATCGTCGCCTGCATCAGCTCGTCGGAGCCGGGCAACAGGAACGGCACCAGACCTACACCCTCCGGCAGCTGCACAATGCTCTCTGGCTGCCAGCGCAGGATATGCTGGTTCAGGTAGCGCTCGTCCTGATAGCGCGGGATATGGCTCAGGTAGGTGAGGTGCAGGGGTTGCGCGTGAATGAGTGCATGGAAGTTCGTGCCGGTGCGCACTACCTGATCGCGATGCACCGCCAGATGGGAGTTGAACTCGCTGGTGAGCCGTTCGAACAGGCGTTTCGGGGAGGTGTAGAGGGTCGCGGTATGTCCGTCGGGGTTGACCTGCACCGCACCCAGGTTCGCCTCGGGGTCGGAGCCGATTTCGCGCAGCCGCCTGCCAGAGCCGGTCACCAGAAACAGTCCATCCGCCAGCTCGGGCACGGGGGTGGGTATCGAGATGGTTTCCTGTAGCGGGAACTGGCGGCGTGGGTCGATGCTCCAGCCGATGTATACCGAGATGTTTCCTGCCGCGCCTTCGCTGGCTTCGATCTCCGCGAGACGGTGTCCCGCCTCGCCGATTAAGCCCATCAGCTCGGTGAGGGTAGGAAATGGGGGTTCAACAGGCATTGCCTCAGTCTCCTATCCGTTTTACGAGGTCAAGTCGTTCTGCATACACGCGCTGGGCAAGCACCACGACACCGTTATCCATCGTTACCAGTCTCCCGGCATTGTGCTGGCATAAACCCAGCAGATAAATGTCTGTAATCTGCCCATAGCCCTGTAGGAGGCTCAGGTCGTATACGGTTTCGTTCAAAATGCTCAGCGAGTCCTGCCAAAACACGTGCGAAGCTGCGCTCGAGCGGACAGGGGCACGGAGAAGTTCTGCAGCTTGAGATACACTAATCCTTAGCCCAGGATACTGGGGGCGCGACAGCACCCGGATGGTTCCGTTTTCTGTAAGAGGACACGTTGCCCAGCCTTTCTGTCTTGCCTCGCGAAACCAAGCCATTGCCTCGCGGTGGAATTGATGCTCCGCGTCGAGCAAAGCCACAATCACATTGACATCTGGCAAATCAATCATCTTCTTCTATCAGTCTTTTGATGAGGTCCGGAGAGACAGGTTCTTTTAGACCACGCTTGGGTAGTGTGGGCACACCATTGTCCCAGACGATTTGGTCGAGTGAGCAAACTTCTTTCTCTTGCCCTGTGTCAAGAGCAGCGCTTTCTGCCTGCGTTGCCTCGGGCACGATAAGTATCAGGGTTTGATTGTGGAGGTCCTTCCGCTCTTCCAGAAACGAGATGATCTCAGCGGCGGAACCTTGTTTGACCTGTATCATGTGACTCACCACCAGAAACATCCTTCACTTTCGGTGAAATAACGTCCCGCTGGATATGCTCGCGGCTTACGACGTCATATTCAGCCGCTTCTGGAACGCAGCCTCCCAGCCCATTAGCCCTCCGTCCAGCGCGATAGCCACATCCAGCTCCCGTGCACTATCCTCCACCGCTGCCGCCAGCAAGCGTTGCCGTGCTTCCGGGTTGTCTTGCAGAGCCTGAATGAGCGCGTCGATGTCATAAAGATTGGTCTGCCATTGGGTGCTGTCTCTCTGGATTGTCCGAATGATGCCCGGTTGTATTATACCATTGGGACGGCTATCGCTCCACCAGTTCCCCAAGGAACCCCCAGAGGTGCCCCTCCACTGCTCGCACGCGCACGGTTTGACCGATGAGGTGGCGATTGCCTTCGAAGTTCATCGTCTTGTTCTGGCGGGTCAAGCCGGTGAGCTTCGATGGGTCTTTGGGGCTGGGGCCTTCCACCAGCACTTCATACACATTGCCCTCCTGCGAGCGGTTTATCTCGCAGGTGATGCGGTTTTGCAGTTCAATCAGCCGCTGCAGGCGCTCCATCTTCACCGCGCGGGGGATCTGGTCTTCTCGCTCGGCGGCTTTGGTGCCTGGTCGCGGGCTATAGGCGAACATGAAGGCGGAGTCGAAACGGATGCGCTCTACAAACTCGATCGTGTGCTGGAACTGCTCTTCGGTCTCACCCGGGAAACCAATCATCAGGTCGGTGGTGATGGCGATGTCGGGCACGGCGGCGCGTAGCTTGTGCACGATGGCTTCGTATTGTTCCACCGTGTACCCGCGCTTCATCTCGCGCAACAGGTCGTTATCCGCTACCTGCAGGGGCAGATGCACATGCTGGCACACTTTGGGAAGCTCCGCCATGGTCTCTATCAATTCATCAGTGAAGTCGCGCGGGTAGGGCGAGGTGAAGCGGATGCGCTCGATACCGGGAATATCATTAATCAGGCGCAGCAACTTCGCGAAGGGCACCTTCCCCTCCAGCAGGTTCTTGCCGTAGGAGTTGACCGTCTGCCCCAGCAGGGTCACCTCTTTGGTACCGTGTTCGGCAAGGTAGCGGATTTCCGCCAGAATGTCCTCGGTAGGACGGCTGCGCTCGCGCCCGCGCGTGAGCGGAACCACGCAGAAGGTACAGAACTTATCGCAACCGTACATGATGGGTACAAAGGCGCGCAGTTTCGGCTTGCGCTGCGTGATACGCTGCGGGATGTCGGTAACAATCGCCCCTTTGCGAGGGGGCAGTTCCAGCGCCGTCATCAGCTTCCGGGAGCGACGTACCTCCTGCACCAGTTCGGGGATTCTGGCGATGTTCGCGGTGCCGACGATAAAGTCCACATGCGGCGCCTCGCGTTTCAGCTCGTCCGCGCGCACCTGCACCATGCACCCGCACACGCCAAGGATGCCGTCAGGATGACGCTCCTTCCATTTGCGCAGTTCGCCCAGCAGGCTGAACACTTTGTCCTCCGGCTTGCGGCGCACCGAGCAGGTGTTGAGCAAAATGACCTCCGCCTCCTCTTCGTCCTGCACGGGGCGGTATCCGAGCCTCTCCAGATACAGCCCCATCTGCTCGGAGTCCTCCTCGTTCATCTGGCATCCCCAGGTGTATATCTTGTAGCCCGGCCTGGTCTTTTCCAGCACCTGCGACATCGCTTTCAACCTCTTTTTTTCTTTCTCTGGCAAAAATATTATAGCACAGGGGAACCGCAAAGGATATTTAGAGTGTATAATAATATCAAGGTCTCACAGCTTTAACAACACAACAACCACACAGGGAGGCGAATGATGCACAAGCGTTTGATGGCGATGGTCGCGGTACTGGCACTGGGAGTTGCTACCGTGCTCTGGGTGTCCGCGAACCCGCAGGAGAAGGCGTCGGTGAAGCCCGCGGTGATGAAGTCGGGCAGCTCCTGTTGCCCGAAGGAGAACAGCACGAAGGCAACCCTCGCAGCGCAGACGGATAAGAGTCAGGTGAAGCCGGTTGCTGCGAAGGAAGAAGGCAAGGGTGCATGTCCTTACATGGCAGGCAAGGCTAGCGTAGCAGCGTCCAATGGTAAGGACAAGGCCAACGTAGCGGCGTCCAATGGCAAGAAGGACTGCTCCAGCTGCCCCGAGACGAAGGCAACCCTGGCTTCGAAGGAAGGAAGCAAAGATTGCAGTGGTTGCCCCTACATGAAGTCAAACGGCAACGCTCCTGCCGCCAAGGCAAAGCCTGCTCCAAAGGCAACCCAGGCGAAAGCAACCTCCACCAAGAAGACAGCGAACAGCCTGTAGGTTTGCCCGGCACACATCCACGTTTTGGGATACGGGAGGGAAACGTCACCCCTCCCGTATCACTTTCCGCCTGTTCCGGGCTTCGCAGGCTGTGCGGATGTGTTCGGTTTAGGGGTTTCCTCTTTTTTCTTTGCCCGCTCTGCCGCCAGCTCCGCCGCACGCCGGCTTGCCTGCTCTACCAGAGGCTTCACCTGCTGCGCGGGGATGACAAAGACGCCGCCCGTGCCCGAGCTACCGCCACCCGAAAGCAGGCGCATCACCATGGTGAATCCCATCGTGTCGCCGCCCTCATCCTTCACCTCAGGGGCAATGGTGGTTAACACGCCGACCAGCTCGCCGTTCAGGGTGAACACCGGCAAGCCCAGCTGAGAGATGTCACCCAGCAACATCCAGGCGCGGCGCGGCTTGACGATTTCTCCACAAACCTGTCCCAGCGCAAAGTAGGGCGCGTAGTCGTAACCTTTGGTGAGGCGCGAAACCGTGATGACCTGCTGCCCCAGCCTGGCATCTACCCCACTGCCGAAGTCCACCGGAGTTAACTGCCTGTCGCCCAGCCCTTCCACCTTGATGAAAGCGAGGTCCAGCTTGGCGTCGGTCGCTGCGAGGAAGGCGTCGTACTCCCTGTCCTCGTTACCGAAGATAACTTTAATGGAGGTCGGGGTCATCTTGTAGTCCATACCAGCAGGCATCGCCTCTCCAGCCAGCATCTCCATCATTCGTTTTGGCGAGAAGGGCGAGTTGGAAACCATAATGAGCCCGTCGGGCGTTATGACCACGCCCTGCAGGCTCATTTTGGACTCCTCCTCCATGCTCTCTCCGCCCATTCTCATGGTGGTCTTCAGCACCACCTTGACGGTGGCAATGGAAGGCGCTACCTTCTCTACCACAGACTGCACGCTAACCGCCTCGTTTTGCGCAGTGGCAGTGCTGACCATCCACAGGCTGAGGAGCACAGCCAAAAGCCATTTGCCCATGGTAATATCCTCCTTTGTATCGTATCGTGAAAACCCCACCTACGAACGGCTCGGCAGGGTCGAAATGACTTGCCGCGAACTACGGCAACAGCTTTGCCCAGTCAGGCTCGATGAAAACGAAATGGGTGCGTCCATCGCGCCGCAGGAAGATGCGGGTCACCTTCGGACGCTCCCGCACTACTCGCGCCATCACCTCTTCGAAAGCGCGTGTGTCGGCAATGGGCACACCGTTGATGCTCAAAATCAAGTCGTCGGCACGAAGCCCTGCCAGATGCGCCCAGCCACCCATCGTGCATTCGACAACCAGCACACCATTCTGGTCGCGATTCCAGCGGTTTTCCATGCGGTCCATCGGCGTGATGTCGCGTACCACAAACTCAAACTCCTTCTGGCGCACCCGTCGGGCGGTCTCGCCAGAGGCGGGTGTCTCTTCCAGCGTCACCGATACCCTTTGTGTCTTCTCACCGCGCAGGATGGTGCGTTGTACCTGTTCACCCACAGACAGGTCTTCGATAACCCTGCGCAGTTCGTCCGCGTCCTGCGGGCGCGAAGCCTCCAGGTCGGTGTCGTTCACGGCGAGAATGATGTCGCCCACACGCAACCCTGCCTTCCCTGCCTCCGTCCACGGGTATACCTCGGTAATGCGAAAGCCTCGAGCCTCCGTCACGCCCATCGCTTTTGCCAGCTCCGCGGTCACTACCTGCGTCTTGACCCCCAGCCAGGGTCTTGCCAGCTCGCCGCCGATGGTGTCCGGGGGTGGTGTCGTTAAGCGGGCTACGGTGACCAGATGCTCCTCGCCGCGCCGGAAGTGAACTATCGCTTCTCCACCGTTTTTCACCGCCGCTGTAATCGCTTTGCGCAGGGCGGTCAGGTTGGGAGTAGCAATACCGTTGACCGAGGTGATGATGTCGTTGCGCTTCAGGTTCGGGCGCGCGCTGTCGAACGGGTAACCGGGGCGCACACCGGTTACCAGTACACCCTGCTGCGTTGCCAGTTTGCGCGCCACCATCATCGCGCGGGTAATGTTTTGCGCGGTAATGCCCGCCTCGCGAAACTCCTCTTCCTCCCCACGCGCACGTTCCCACCGCGCGGTCACAGCGGTTACAGTACGCTCCTTACCCTCACGCAGCAGGCGGATTGTAACCCGCTTTCCCATCGGCAGAGAAGCCACCTTTTGATGGAAGAGGGGTATCTCTTCAAAGAATCGAGCGTTTACCGCTACTCCATCTATGGACAGAAGGATGTCGCCCGGCTGAATGCCCGCCTTCTGCGCGGGCGAGTCGGGGAATACCGAGGAGACCAGCACGCCGGTTTTGCGACCCAATTTTTCCACTGGCAGCACCGTTACACCCAGCCAACCACGCTCGATGCGCCCCGTCTTCAGCACCTGTTGCAGAACCTGCCGCGCCAGGTTAGACGGGATGGCGAAGCCCATGCCGCTGCCACCCAGCTCGTTAATGCCCACCACCTCGCCGTTGAGGTTCACCAGCGGCCCGCCCGAGTTGCCGGGCAGTATCAGCGCATCGTGCTGGATCCAGCGCGTCAGTAAGCCGGTGCTTTCGCCCTCATCCAGCTGCAGCTCCTCGATCTCGGTCTGCGTGAAGTCGGTGAACACGCGCCTCGTGTTAGAGACGATGCCCAGCGTCGCGGACGAAGAAAGCATCAGCGGATTGCCCATCGCCAGCACGTATTCGCCCACCTTCAGCGCGTCCGAATTGCCCAGCGGCGCATGGGGAAACCGGCGTTTGGGGTCGGCACGCAGTTTCAGGATACTCAGGTCGGTCAATGGGTCATGCGCGACGACGGTGGCTTCCAGAGTTTCGCCAGTGGTCAGGGAACAGGTAATGCGAGTGGAGTTGCCCGCCACGTGGTAATTGGTCAACACGTGTCCCTGCGGCGTGACGATGACCCCACTGCCGCCCGAGGGGGAACGTTGCGCCCGTCCCTCGCTGAAGTAGCGCGTGACCGCCAGAATGTTGACCACCGCCGGATACACCCTGTCCCGGGCGCGCTCGATGTCGCGCCGAAGGGCATCAGGATATACCCGCTGAGCAGTGGTAACCGATTGCAGGCAACAGAAGCAGGCGATTAGTATAAACACTAAAGGCACACGACAGACGTTTGCAGGCATTCATACCCTCCCGCTCCAGCATCCGGGTTCTCTCGTTGAACCTCAGCTGTATTCCCAGTATTATTTTCCAGTACCCCGCGCGTGTTTCCTGTGCTTGCAAAGGATTCTACCACGCAAGGGGCTAAGCGTGAAGGGGAGCAAACGACAACTGTGGGAGGCTGACATGGATTTCGACCTGTTGAAGCGACTGTGTGAGACACCGGGCGTTCCGGGTAGAGAGGACCCGATTCGCGAGGTGGTTAAAGACGCGCTGGCGCCGCTGGTAGATAGTATGGAGGTAGACGTGATGGGCAACGTGGTGGGCGTCAAGCGCGGCAACGGCGCACGCAAAGTGATGCTGGCGGCGCACATGGACGAAATTGGATTTATAGTACGGCACATCGACGATAAAGGTTTCGTACGACTGCAACCGCTGGGAGGGTTTGATGCCCGTCAGTTGTTTGCGCAGCGCGTGCTGGTGCATACGCGCAAGGGCGAGGTGCTGAAGGGCGTGCTCGCCTACTCCACCAAACCCGCCCACATGCTGACCCCCGAGGAGATGAACAAAGCCCCGCAAATCGAGAGCTTCTTCGTCGATTTGGGCATGACCGCCGAGCAGGTGAAGGAGAAAGTATCGGTTGGCGACATGGTAACGATGGACCGCACCACCGAGTCCAGCGGCGACACCCTGTTCGGTAAGGCGAAGGACGACCGTGTGGGCGTGTTTGTGATGATCGAAGCCCTGCGCCTGTTGAAAGACAAGCGTACGGAGGTGGACATCTACGCCGTCGCCACGGCGCAGGAGGAGGTGGGCTTGCGCGGTGCAACCACAGCGGCTTACGCGATAGACCCCGACATCGGCATCGCTCTGGACGTGACGCTGGCGAACGATTACCCCGGCCCTTCCGACACCGAGACGGTGACCAAACTGGGGCAAGGGGTGGCTATCAAGATTATGGACGGCAGCCTCATCTGCCATCCGAAGCTGGTGGAGCATTTCCGCGAGATTGCCGAGCGCGAGCAAATCCCGCACCAGATGGAGATTCTGCCTCGTGGAGGCACCGATGCGGGCGCACTGCAGCGCAGCCGTGCGGGCACAGTGAGCATCACCATCAGCGTGCCCACTCGATACGTGCATACCGTGAACGAGATGGTGCACCGCAAAGACGTCGAAGCGGCAGCCACGCTGGTGGCGCGCTATCTGGAAGAGGCACACACGCGGGACTACCGCTTCTAAGAGGAAAGCGGACGAGTGGTCAATCCGCAGCCTCGCCGTCGTACATCAGCAAGCGGCGCTCGCCCTCCAGAGAACGCGCCTCGGTGAGTTCCTGCGTCACCTCCAGGGTGCCCAGGTACTCGCCCTCTTCGTTACGCACGGCGTAGTAGCAGATATATACCAGCCTGCCGCGCAGGTTAATCCAGAATCGCGCACGGCTTTGCTTGCCCGACTTGAAGTCGCTGAGTATCTGATCAACGATGTGTACGCTCTTGGGCGGGTGGCAGTACTGCACCTTGCGTCCGAGGATGGCTTTGGAACGGCTAAAGATGCGCTCCTTTCCCGGACTGAAGTAGCGCACCGTGTCGTCCTTGTCCACGAAGGTGAGGTCGAAGGGCAGAGTAGCCATCACCGCGATGAGCTCTTCCAGGGTAAAGCTGCCGGTTGGCATACGGATGCGCCCTCCAGAAGCAGCTGGTTGCCGTATCGGCATCTGGACGCCGCCCTCGGGCACCCACTCGCCCTCTGGAGCAATGAGGCAGTAGCCATACTCGTCGCTCTGCAGGTAGATTTCGTACCAGTCCTGCTCCGTTAGCAGGCTAAGAGCAACGGGGAACAGTATCTTCTCCTCCTTGTAAATCATCTCCGCGATGGCGTTTATCGCTGGCAGCACTGCCTGCTGGATACAGTCTTTTGCCTGCGCTGCAGTGAAGGCAGGCTGGCTTTGCAACACGGAAATCGCCTCGCGCAGGAGCTGACGCGCCTCATCATGCTTCCCCCACATCACCGCAGGCGGACCCATCAGGTTGTTCTTCTCGAAGTAGGGGAACAGCAGATACTCCTTTCGCAGGTAATGCTTGTGCACATCGGTCAGGTCATTGAGCTTCTGCTGAATGGCGCGCACGTAATCGGTGCTTTCCTGCTCGTCGGGCAACGCTTCCACCTGCTGCACCAGGGAGCGCACCTGCTCTATCACCTGACTCAGTGCGCGATTCTCTTGCAAGAAGGTATGCAGTGGGTGCCCAGGGGGCATCTCGATTGCCTGCTGCCTGTCCAGTTGCGCCCGCAACACGCGCGTGTGGGCATCGCACAGCTGCTGGATACTCTGCGGAGGAATGCCCTCCTGTATCAGCTGCATCTCGGCAGTGAACACGTCGCTGTAATCCAGGTCGGGAAGCAGCTGCTCTATCTTCGTCTTCACCTCGGCCTCGTCTGTGCCCTGGTGAAGCTGCCGGATCAACCCTTTGAGGGTCTCAATTCGCCTCTGGCGGTTGTTGATGAGCTCGCTCATGGGAACTTCCTCCTGTATCTAATGAGATATTCAGATATAAAGATTATTTTATCTAATAATAGAATACCACAAGATGTGTGGGAATGCAATAGCGAATCGGGGTGTTCAAAAATATAGAATGTAGCCGTGGGCTTGTGCGTTAGGGAGTTACGCAGTTACGACGGATGCCTCCGCGCACAGTGTTTTCAGTGACGACAGAGACACCTTCCTGTTATTGAACACTCACAGATTCATTGCCCGTTGCTGCCTTCGCCAGTGTGTCCGCACGCTGGTTCTGGGCGCGGGGGATGTGCTGTATCGTCACGCTTTTGAACAGCCGTAACAGCGCACGGACACGGTAGTAAAGGGGTTGCAAATGTGGGGAGTGTACACCGTACTGCCCGCTGAGCTGACGTGCCAGTAACTCGCTATCGGTATACACCTCCACGGTATCCGCACCAAGCGCACGCGCCTCCTCCAGACCGCGTATCAACGCGCGATATTCTGCCACGTTGTTGGTGGCGATGCCGACCGATTCGCTGATTTCCTTCACTGGCTCGCTGGCGTCATTGCACAGCACCACGCCGATACCCGCTTTGCCGGGATTGCCCCGCGATGCGCCGTCGATGTATACCTTCACAGCCCCAGCTCCTCCGCGATGGTGGACATGGCGTTGATGACGTGCTGCACATGCTCATCGAACGGCAAGCCAATCTCCTCTGCCCCCTTCAGCAGGTCCTCGCGGCTGACCGCCCGCGCAAAGGCTTTGTCCTTCATCTTCTTGCGTACTGCGCTTACGTCCACCTGTGCCAGCTTTTTGCTCGGACGCACCAGCGCCACCGCCGTCACGAAGCCGGTCAGCTCGTCGCAGGCGAAAAGGGTGTGTTCCATTCGCGTCTGGCGGGGAATGCCCGTGTGGTCAGCGTGCGCCCCCACCGCGCGAACCACTTCCTCCGGATAGCCGCGCTGACGCAGTATCTCCATGCCCACAAAGGGATGCTCTTCCATGGATGGGTGCTGCTCGTAATCCATATCGTGCAACAGACCGACGATGCCCCAGAGGTCCTCGTCCTCGCCCCACAGACGGGCATAGTAGCGCATACATGCTTCTACCGCCAGCGCGTGGCGGCGCAGGTTCTCGGACTGCGTGTACTCGCAAAGCAGGTTCCAGGCGTCCTGACGATTCATTCTATCCTGACCTCACCCCAGTGTGCCCAATCCCAACCGTAGTCGCCCAGCGAGTCGCCCACCAGCCGCAGAAACACCGCCTGGCCTTGCCATCGATTCAGCGGCACCTCAAACGGCATCCACCCCTCGCCGGGAAGCACGGTTCGGTTCCACATCTCTTTGCCGTTTACCTCCACGCTGAAGCGCACGCCGTTGGATTTACCCTCTGCCCCGTCCCGGATGCCCGCAAATCCGCGCAAGACCGCTGGTTGCCAAGGCAGCCTCAACAGGAAGGCGACATACGACTTGCCGTGGGGTGGAGGGTGGGCGGAGAAGCCGCGCTTGGCCACACCTGAACAGACGCCTGTGCCCACACCCGCCTGCAGGAACCCTGTCGGTGCGGCCACCGCGCCCTGCAGTTCCAGCCCGCTCTGGAATGTGACCTGCGTCAGGTCTACCGGAAGAGCAACCGGTTTCGGTTCCGCGTAGACTAAGACCAGCGCGCCTCCGTCGGCAGGCAGCACGAAGCGGTAACGCCGCGACGCCACCGACTGCCAGCGCGCCACCGCGCCGTTCAGGAACGCCAGACGCGGTTGTTGGGGAGAGTAGACCTCCACCGGCATCTGTTGCGTCGGCAGTGCCGCCACGCGCGGGCGTGTCCAGTATCCCCAGTCGAAATCGGGGGAACCTTTGGGACCTGGGTGTGCCTCCAGTCGCAGGCGGATGCGCTGTCCGCGAAGCGCACTCAGGTTCAACGTGAGTTCCTGCGGGGTGTTGCCCATGACATGCTGCTTCGCCGACAGGGATCCGCGTGTGCCAAAGGCGGTTACCGAGAAAGTGATGCCATCGCTGCGTTGGGCGGCATCCGGCGAAGTGTAGCCTATCCCACTTCGGAACACACAGGTGCGGTCGGCGGGTAGAGTGACCGTATACTCCAGCCAGACACTCTTCCCAACGTGCCGACGGTACGGTGGGTGCATGAAGATGCCATCGCCGTGGGGGCGTGCCACCGCACCCGTCTCGTGTTCCACGATGTAACCTTCGCCCAACCTACCGGCGACTTCGTGCCGTATCTGCTCGCGCAGGTCGTGGAGAACGACAAGCACCTCTTCGTGCGGCTGGAAGCCGAAGTGCGCCCACTCCGCCTGCTGAACAGTAGCGGCGGCAAGCATGAGCTTCTCCGGCATATGATGCACGTGCAAAGCGTTCAGGTCGGGCGGATTACTCACCCAAACGTAACTCGTATCGGGGTTCAAGCCCAGCATCCCCTGCTCGTTATAGGCGTGCCAGTGGGGAATAGAACCGCCAACCCGTGCCTGGCTTACGCCCTCAATACGCCGCGCGATGATGCGACGCACGCCACCCTTTTGCGCCTCCAGGCAGACGCCGGTTGGCTCGCGGCGGTAGCGGGCGATGCCGCCATCCACAGTGCGGTAAGCGAATACAGTATTCGCATCCCAGCGGGCGGGGGTGTAATCGGGCACAGGACGGTGCTGCTGGAACCATCGCGCCTCGCCCCAGAGGATTTGCATGGTGGTATCGGGCTGAGTCGCCTGCTCACGCGATAGCCACCCGAAGGTGGGCAACACGCCGAACCGTTCGTATGCCGTGCGCCACGCCACATAAAGCTGCCACATCTGCGGGCTTACCATTCCGAGATAGCCGTACAGGCGGGTGTGAGGCACCAGTAAGCTCGAGCTCACCGGGTGCGCCATACGGACGTAGCGCATCTCCGCTTTGGAGTCAGCCGCGTTGATGCCCCACGCGTGCCGTTGCGCGAACTGCTCATAGCGGAAAGAGACTTCGTTCAGCCCTTCACCGGACAGCGCCACGTCGGGCAGGGCGTCCCGCAGCTCGCGGTGCAACGCCATATTGCCCTGCATGGCGTTCATATCGTCGATAAGACCATTGCGGTCGTTGTAGATACATAGCGTTTGGTCCAGATGTAAGGCGTCGGGTTTCAGCAGGCGGCACAGATCCACCATGCGCTGCACAAACAACTCCCGCCACGCCTTCGCCGCTGGATTGATGTAGGCGAACTTGATGGGCGGCTCGGCGCGCTGCCAGTCCCAGTATAGCGGGTCGCCGGTGAACGGGTCGCGGAAGTGATAGGCTTTCATCTGTTCGTACACGGGGTTTTCCGGCGTGCAGCCGAAGTAGTTCACGTGCAACATGATTCGAAAACCCAGCCGACGCAACTGCTCCATGCGGTGCGGCATGTCCGGAAGCGGCGTGTAGTCGGGGTAGTTGCGGTCGTAGCCGTCTTTGCGCCAGTCCGGGATGTAGACTAGCGTTTGACGCGGGTTCAGCCGTTCCGCCAGCGCCCGCATTTTGTCCATGTCGTCGCCGTTGTCGATGATGACCGTCTGGATATCGTCCACCCAGCCGGGTTGCGTGCGTCGCAGCGCAGCCAGCCCGAAGGTCTCCTCCGCCCACCGCCGGTACATCGCCGCGCCGTGCAGCCAGCTGCCCGAATAGGCACAGATGCGCCACCGTACCGACTCTGCCTGCTGGATTTTGTCGAAGGGGGCGGTACACCACGTCTCGAAACCCACCCAGAACTGCCTGCTGCGGTGCTGTACAAAGAGACGCTTGAAGTGTTCCGCGTTGTCCTCCGCGTAAATCAGGAAGCCGCCCCGCTTGCCCTGTACCAGCACAAATTGCGCTTCCCACTCCATCGGGTAGTTGAACTGCATGGGCTGGAAGTCGCTGTCTGCGCTCAGGCGCAGACCGCTGTAGCCTGGTACCAGCAGCTCGCAGGTGTCGGGTATCACCAGCTCCCACTGCAAGCCCACCAGTCCGGGCAGGGTACAGTCCGCCTTCTGCGTCACCAGCACGTCGCCCTCTGGCTGTGCGCGCAGGCGAGTCTGCAACAGGTTGCCCGTGCCCTGCTCGCGCCAGCGAAGCTCCACCAGCAGCTCCTGCCCCTGCAGGCGATGTTCCACCTGCGGACGGTCGTTCCACACCTCCCCGCTTTTGAGATGACGCACACCCGTCAGCGGCGGCGCTGCCGGCACGGAGAAGGTTTCGCCCGCTTTGCGGTTGGCCAGCAGATGGATGATACCGCGCTCCACGCCGATTTCCATCTGCGGCGTGCGTAAAACATGGGTTGGCACTGTTTGCTTCCCTCCTTCCTCCCGCAAATAATGATTTCGATGCTGACGGGGCGGATGTCCTGTAACAGGAAGTGCCCCATCCTGTTGCGAATCAGTCATGCCAGAGACTACACGAAGGAGATTTCAGCGATGAACTGGCAGGCGAAATGGATATGGCATCCGGGCGAAGACGCGCCCCGTAACTTCTTCTGGGCGGTGCGCAAAGCGTTTACGCTGCCCCAGCGCTTTTCGAATGCTGTTTTGCATATCACCGCCGACTCGCGCTACTCGGTGTGGGTGAACGGCAAGTATCTCGGACACGGTCCCGTGCGGGCGTTCCCGCATCGCTGGCGCTACGATACTTACGACATCACGCCGTACGTCTGTGTGGGTGAGAACGTGGTGGCTGTGCTGGTGCACCACTTCGGGCATTCCACGTTCCAGTACCTGCAGGCGCGCGGGGGCTTGCTGGCGCAGGTGGAATGCGACGGCAAAGTGGTTGCTGCCACAGATGAGACATGGAAGGGCATTGAACACCCCGCTTACGAACGCCGAATGCCCCGCATGGCCTGCCAGCAGGCATGGGCGGAGATGTTCGATGCGCGGAAGGACCTGCTACACTGGACGCTGGCAGGTTACGACGACCGCGCGTGGCAAAACGCCGCTGTCGTCGGTGAGGTGGGATGCGCGCCGTGGAGGGAGGTGTTGCCGCGCGATATCCCCTTCCTGACGCAGGAACCGGTGCAGCCCTCGAGAATCCTGCGTATCCAGACGGTGCGCCCCCCGAAGCAGGTGTGGACCTTCGACCTCAAGCCGAACTTCCTGCCCGGAGACCTTACCGCCAACCCGCGCGGTTTCGTGGGAGTGGTGGCAACGGTTTTGCACTGCTCCCAACCGATGACCGTCCGGTTGCGTTCGGTATTTAACGGCTTCCGCGTAGTGCGCATCGACGGCAGGGAATACACGCCTCAGCAGGCAGCGGAGGGAATGTCCATCACAGAGGGCGACCACCTGCTGGTCGCCGATGTTTCCGCCTCCTTCTACCACGAGTGGTTCTTCGGTGTCGTGTTCGACTATGAGCAGGGTGAGTTGACCGTGCGTTCGCCGCTGGGCGACGCGGGCGCGTATCCTTTCGTCAGCATCGGCGCGTTCGCGTCGCCAGAAGACGCAGGCTTTCAATCCGCCTGGCGGGCGACCTCCCCCCAGCAAATCGCCGCTCATCCCGCCGCCCAGCCTATCCAGTGGGCGCACACCGCTGCCGCCAACGTGTTTGCCGAGACCGTGTTCGCCGTGCCGATGGCAGCCCCTCTGCAGGTAGAACATCCTTACAGCCTGGTTTCCGCCAATCCAGACGACACGGTGATCTACCCACCGGCAAACGGTGACGTGGAGCTGCTGATAGACTTCGGCAGGGAGCTGGTGGGCTTCTTCGAGATGGAGCTGTGCGCCCCCGAAGGGACTGTCATCGACCTGAACGCCTTCGAGTACATGGAAGACGGGCGTATCCAGTGGACATACGGACTGCACAACACCTTCCGCTACATCGCCCGCGAGGGCTGGCAGATCTGGCGGTCGGTGGTGCGGCGCGGCTTCCGTTACGCCACGCTCACCATCCGCTTCCCCCAGGGGGCGACCGAAGCGGTGCGCTTACGCGGCTTGCGCTGTTACCTGAACACCTACCCCTATGCTTATCAGGCGCAGTTCCAGTGCAGCGACGCCCTGCTGAATGACATCTGGGAGATTTCGCGCCACACGGTGCGCCTCTGCAGCGAGGATACCTTCGTGGACTGCCCGTCCTATGAGCAGACCTTCTGGGTGGGCGACGCCCGCAACGAGAGCCTGTTCAGCTACACTGCCTTCGGCGATGCGCGGCTGGCACGGCGTTGCCTGTTGCTGGCTGGCGAGTCGTTGTGGCGTTCCCCATTGGTGGAAAGTCAGGTGCCCAGCGGCTGGGAGGATATCCTGACGGCGTGGAGCCTGCTGTGGACGATTGCCTGCGAGGAGTACTATCGCTACACGGGCGACCGCGCTTTTCTGGAGGAGGTCTACCCCGCCGTGCGCCAGCAGAACCAGAACATCCACGAGCGTTTCATCAACGGGCAGGGGCTGCTGGAGATAGAAGCGTGGAACATGCTGGACTGGGCGCCGATGGACACGCCTCGCACGGGCGTGGTTACCCATCAGAACATGTGGCTGGTGGAGGCATGGCGGCGCAGTGCGAAGATGGCGCGTATTCTCGGCAACGATGCCGAAGCCGACCTTTACCTGCGCTGGGCAGAGGAGCTGAAAGCCGCCATCAACGCGCACCTGTGGGACGCTGAGAAGCAGGCATACATCGACTGCATCCACGCCGATGGCAGGCGCAGCGCGACCATCAGCCAGCAGACGCAGACGGTAGCCTATCTGTGCGACATCGTGCCCGAAGACAAGCGTGCCCTGTTTGAAAAATACCTGACCGATGTGCCCGAAGGCTGGGTGCGTGTGGGCAGCCCGTTCATGATGGCGTTCACCATCGAGGCGCTGGAGAAGGCGGGCGACATCGGGCGCATCCTGCAGCTGATACGCCGCTGGTGGGGCATGATGGTTCATGCGGGCGCGACCTCCTGCTGGGAGACGTTCCCCGGCTTTCTGGGGCAGGAATGGCTCACCCGCAGCCACTGCCATGCGTGGAGCGCGGCGCCGGCGTTCGCTCTGCCGTCGTATGTGCTGGGGGTGCGCCCGCTGGAGCCCGGTTTTGCGCGGTTCGAGGTGCGACCATACCTGGGCGACCTGGAATGGGCGAAGGGTGTGGTACCCACGCCGCATGGCGAGGTGAAAATCGCGTTGTTCCGCGAGGGTGAAGAGATACGTGTGCAGGTTACTGTCCCGCGCGGGACGGTCGCCGTGATCGCGGGGAAGGAGTACGGTGAAGGTCAGCACGAGGTCAGGATGTAACCGCCATGAAAAACCTGCCATGCATTCTCATTTTGGTCAACCTGTCGCTTGGCGCGGCTGCTGCACCGACCATCGGCATCCTGCAGTTTGGACAGGGCAAACCCGCCCTGCAGAAAGCCGTTCGGCAAGCAGTGCCGCAGGCACAGGTGGTGCTGGTCTCCGCGGAAGACTTCGCCGCGGGGCGCGTGCCTCTAGCGGTCTCGGTGCTGGTCGTTCCGGAGGCGCATCGCCTGCCCGCCATCGTGGGGGAGCCGTTGCAGCGGTGGATACAGGCACGCAAAGGGGTGTTGTTCCTGAGCGACGCGACGCCGCTGCAAACATGGCTTTATTCGGCAAGAGGACGCTGGGTGGAACGCGACGAGGCACTGAAAACCCTGTCCACGTGGCGTGCGCTGTGGCAGGCGTCCTTGCCCCACGCATCCGAATGGCGACGCAGCACCGACTCTCCACAGATAAACATCTCCTGGTCACTGGTCGATACTCCCTACGGCAAGGGCTGGCAAATCCGCGTGCCGAGGTTGACCGGCTGGTGCACCTATGACATCCGCGTCGAGCAGCCTTTCCGCGACGGCGAGAGTCTGATGCGCTTCTGGGCGAAGGGAGACGCCAATACCCGTGCCCTTTCCATCGAGTGGCGGGAGCGCGACGGCTCGCGCTGGGTAGCAACCGTACCGCTCACGTCACAGTGGCGGGAGGTGGTACTCTCTCCCGAACAGTTCGCTTACTGGCACGATAACCCATCGAAAGGGCGAGGCGGCAAGGGCGACCGCCTCCAGCCGCAAAACGCCGTCGAACTCTCAATCGGGCTGGCGCACAGCTTCGCCGCATACCCCGCAAACACGCCGCTGGAAGCGACCATCGCGGATATCCGGATCGGCAGGCAGACGCAATCGCTGCCGGCGCCGGTGGAGTTCAATTTGGAGGGCGTCGCCCCATGGTACAAGTTCTACACCGACTCACGCGGGCGATTATGCAGTGTGATGCGCTACCGCGCGATGGGCATCGGTGGAGACGCACCGGGCAGACGTATCGTGACGCCGCTGGGCGAACGCTGCTGCCTGTTCATCAGCGCACGGGGCGACACCGAAGGGGCGATATGGGCTTGGCTGCCCACCAGAGAGGCAATCGCTTCGAATCTGGCTGCGGTGCTGCGTCCCATGCTGCGAGGCTGGCATCTGCTGCGGGCGGGCACGGAGAAGTTCGGATACTGGCAGGACGAAGCGGTGCAGTACGGCGCGGAGGTGGCAAACTGGCGCGCACAACCCGTCTCCCTTCAACTGACCGCCGAGATGACCAGCAGCGGCAAGGCTACGGTGCGCCAGCAAATGACGGTGCAACTGCACCCAGGCGAACGGCGCAAGGCGCTCTTCCCTTCCACGGCTTTGCCTGCAGGCGAGTGGAAGGTGCAGATAACCGCATCGGCTCAAGATGGCACGCGCGATACGCTGGCGCACGCTTTCCACGTGATCGATAAACCCGCTTCGGTACCGCCGATTCGGGTGCAATCCGGCAGGTTCTACCGCGGCGAGGAACCCTTCTACGCGCATGGCGTTAACTTCTGGCCGCTCTGGATTGCCGGACAGGCCCCGGACCAGTACTGGGGACACTGGCTTGCCCCATACCAGTACGACCCTGAGGAGGTCGAACGTGCGCTGAAGATTGCCAAACAGGTGGGGTTTAACGTGCTGTCGGTGCAATACACACACATCTCTCACGCTCCGCAGCTGGTGGACTTTCTGGAGCGCACGCGACGGTACGGGATGTATGTCAATGTGTTTGTCACCGCGGCACACCCGTTCGGCTTCGACCCGAAGATGCTGCGCGAGTTGATCGAGGCGGCGCGCCTGTGGCAGTGGGACAACCTCTTCGCCTATGACATCGCATGGGAGCCTTCGTGGGGACAACATACCACACGCAAGCGGCACGACGAAGCGTGGCGAGCATGGATTATCGAGCAGTACGGCTCTATCGAAAACGCCGAGCGCGACTGGGGCTATTCCCTGCCTCGCGAGGACGGCGTGGTTACCAACCCCACCGACGAGCAAATCCTTAACGACGGCGAGTGGCGGCGCATGGTGGCGGCATACCGGCGGTTTCTGGACGACCATGTGAACCGTGCCTACTGGCGCGTGGTGCGCTTTATGCGCACACTGGACGACCGTCACCTGATTGGCGTACGCACCGGCTACGGCGGCAACGGCAGCCCGTGGGCAGACCTCTGGATGCCCTACGATCTGCTTGCGGGCGCGCCGTTTCTGGACTTCGTGTCGCCAGAGGCTTATTCATTGACCGAAAACTGGGAGAACTTCCGCGCCGGAGGGTTCATCACCGCCTATGCCCGCTGGGCAGGCAACGGCAAGCCCGTCTTCTGGGCAGAGTTCGGTGCGACCATCTACCCGCACACCAGCCCTGAGCGCATTGCCTACCAGCGCAATGTGTACGAATGGATGTACCGCATGGTCGAGGAATCGCGCGCGGATGGCAGTGCGGGCTGGTGGTTCCCCGGCGGCTACCGCACGACCGAGAACAGCGATTACGGCATCATTCATCCCGACGGTAGTCTGCGCCCTGCGGCGCGGGTCGCGCAGCAATGGGCGAGTCGACTGGCACAACTGCCTCGCCTTGCCGACACACGCGAGGTGCATACCATCACCATCGACCGGGATTTGCATCCGCGCGGATTCTCGCAGGTTTGGGCGCGCCACCGGCAGGAGTACCTGCGGGCGGTGGAAGCGGGCAAACAGGTTCAGGTTCGCACCGAAGGCACCGGCGCTACCAGCGAAGATGTACCCCTGATTGCCGTCGGGAACGTGCCGTGCAACGGCAGCAACCCGCCCAAGTTCCTCAACGCGCAAATCCTGCAGGTGCAGGCGGTGCTGGCAGACGGCAGAGTGCAGGAAGTGGACGCAGAAACCTCCCCTCCGCCCAACGCGCAACGCCTGCGCATCACCGTGATGAACACGGGAGACGCGGCGTGGTCGCCCCCGGGCAGGCGACGGGTAGAACTGTCCACCCCGTGGGGAGCGCAGTTGGTGACACAAGCCGTGCCGCGCTATGAGACGGTGGTGCTGGATGTGGACACAACCGCCAGAATCGCTAGGGAGCCTGCCTTGCGGATGCAGCTGGTCACGGAAACGGGGAAAGCCTTACCCTTTGGTGAGCGGCGCACCTTGAAATAGGTATACAAAAAGTGATATAATTGTAGTGCTATGGCAAGAGCCCATACGCCGGCACTGATGTCGTTGTGTGGCTGCGGGACGTCCCCATAGCGGGTGCCCCGCTGGGGAGGGATATTTCACTTTATTCAGGAGGAAGCACCAGAGATGGCTTTCAACGTCAAGCGGTACTTGATTAAGGTGCAGGGAGGGCGCTACTACCTGCCCGTAGCGGCGCGGCTGGTCTGGTTCCGCGAGGAGCATCCGGAGTGGCGCATCGAGACCGAGCCGCTGGAGATCGACGCGGAGCGCGGTATCGCTATCTTCCGGGCGCGGGTGTTAGACGAGCAGGGCAATGTGCTGGCGACCGGCACAAAGATGGAGACGCGCGAGGGGTTCGCGGACTTCATCGAGAAGGCGGAAACCGGCGCCATCGGTCGTGCGCTGGCGGTGGCGGGGTTCGGCACGCAGTTTGCGCCCGAGCTGTCGGAAGGTGGGGTCGTGCATCCGGTAGATGCGCCGGTTGGCGCGTTGCGCGAGCGGGAGGAGCGTCTTCGCGAACTGCGCTGTTCTGACTGCGGCGTCACCATCACCGAGGGCGTGTACAAGTTGTCCGAGAATCGCTACGGTCGCCCGCTATGCGCCAACTGCCAGAAGAAGCATACCCCCCTTGCTCAGCCCAGGGGGTAAGACAGCAATGCGGCATGGACAGGGAGGTCCGTGTCGCGTTGCTTGTCGTATGTTTGATACTCCACCTGTATCTCTCGCCGCTTCAGTTGCGATTTTGGCTTCTGCGACTCATCAGAGCTTGATCAATAGCATTTACCCACTTTCGGAAGTACTCCCGTATTCTCGTTCCGTGTGGGGTGTAACGCCCCAGAACCTGAATGCGCTGCGGATCTGTGGGATCCGGCTTATTCTCGACTATCCATCCTCCTTCAGCGGTGAGAACCTTGGGGTAAGCTAAGCCTACTATAGCGCGGAGCAGTTGCAAACGATGCAGATCCACATGCTTGACCGGAGGCAGCTTGTCGAACTGCCAGCGACGTTGTTTCGCCTGCAGGTAGACGCGCATAGACTCTTCCCCAAGGATGGAGCCCATCTGCTCTTCGAACATCTTGTGTAGCCCCGGCACTGGGCAGTTATCAAACAGAATCACCATGTACGGGTTTGGATCCAACTGGTATGCTTTGCGGGCGTACTCTCCCCAGCGGCGGAAAAGTGCATCACGCTTTATGAAGTCGTCAGTATCATAGGCCAAATAAAGGTATAGGATGGATGCCTTGAAGTAATCCATTGCTGTAGGGGACTGCTTCAAAACCTCCTCGTAGGAACGGGATAGTCTCTTCCGCTCCTCAGCAGTTGTTGTTTGCAGCCAACCAAAGGCTGCCACATAACTGCGGTTGTCTTTCTTGAGCAACTCTTCAAAGGCACTCCGGGCCTCTTTCATCTTACGCTGCTCGAGCCACAGGCAAGCCTGCTGCAGTTCGGCAGGCGCAATTTGCGAAAGCTTAAGAACGTGAGGTACCACCCACCCCGGTGCTGGTTGTGCCTCAACACTGTACGAAATACCCCATGTAAGCACAAGCAGCAAGAGCATCTTTTTTCTCATAGGTTATCTCCTCTCTGTTGCGCTGTTGCCACATAGCAGAAGCAGCAATCCCTCCACCTTATGTACGCAGTGCCCTCACGGTGATGACACTGGCTCCACGCGGACGTAGAGAAGGATGCGCCCACTTGCCAACTGTTGTCTGTCCCACCCGTCCCATCTCCTACGCGGAGAGGGGCTTTCCCTTTCCTTTCGCAGGGAAGGGGGCAAGGGGGTTAGGTTATCTATCCCTCCAACCACCAATTTCGAACACCGTCAGCAGTTAAAGCCGTTCTTCTCCACAAAAGCCAGCCTGCCAGAGCAGGGTGCCGTTTGCAGGGGCGCGGCTTCAGCTGCTGACGCTGACTGATCCCAGCTGCTTCTTGAGCCAGGCAAACGCGCTGGCTTGCATCTCCAAGTCGAACTTGTGCCCGCCCGGGTAGAACTCGCCCACGTAGTTTTTCGGTGCGCCCACGCGGCGGTAATGTGCGCGGATTCGGCGGTCTGCCGCACGCATTCCCTCAGGGGTAAACAGGGAGTCGTCGATATCATACTGCACCATCAGCGGCGACGGTGCACGGCAGGCGGCAATGTCTGACCAGTCGCCGTAACGTGCCCAGCCCCAAGGCAGCACCATCCAGGTGTGGGTCACCACGTTGTGGTCGAGCGTCTGTTCGAAGGTGTTCATCATGCCCACGATGACCGCGGCGCGGATATATTCGCACGTCGCCTGCAGCAGGGCGGAGCGCGCCCCTCCTCCCGATAGCCCAATGCAGCCGATAGCGTCCGACTGCACGTCTTTGCGCGAACGCAGGTAGTTCACCGCCACGCGGTCTTCGTAGCTCACCACACCCGCCAGCGTGGTACCCAGCAGGTGGCAGTACTTCTCGACGAGATGCTCGTGCTGCGCCGCAATGCTGTTGTAACGGGCAATCATCTCCGCCGTTGGGTTCTCTTCGTCCCAGCTGGACAGCAACTCACGGGCATTGGCATCGGTTTCAGCGATGGTCTCCAGCGGAAACTTTCGGCTGCCCCACAGGAAGGTGTCGGACACCAGCACCACGAAGCCCTCTTTTGCCAGCGCGTTGGCAAAAGCCCGCCCTCCGTAGTACTCCTCACGGAACGGTTGCAGCATGAGGTGCGTCTCGTCGGGGCCGTCAGCGATTTTCTCCTTACCGTAATACTTGAAGCCGCCGTGGTCATGCAGGGCAAGCACGCCTGGCAACGGCTCCTTCGCCCCTTCGGGTTTCAGTACCCAAGCCACCGTGCGCGGACCATATCCCACCGACCAGGAGACCTCCTCACCCAGCAGTCCATCGCGCTCCCAGCGGCGCTCCACCTTCACCGCGCGCGGACGTTCCTCCTCGAAGTGAAAACCCAGCATCTCTCGCAGCCGCTCCTGCGTCTCTTTGCCCGGTGGGGGGACAGGATACAGCTTGTGTGCCTTATTCGCGGCGTCGAACCAGTCGCTGTAGACACCCAGATGCTGATAAGTGCGTGCCATGACCACCCTCCTTCGGTTTTTCACGTGCATTGGAACGCGATGTATTCAGTGTTTCGGCTGATGTGGACAGTCATCCTCCATTGGAGCGCGAAGAGATAAACGGCTCAGCCGGGCGTTGCTTGACCCAGACAATGGGTGACAACCTCTTCTTAACAATCGAGACCGTCGAAAGTAGATTTTTGTGCGCCTTTTCTACGCTTGACATTATGATACAATACTCGCGACGCAGTATGGAGGAGGAAAACGGTGCGTTTGATGACAAAAGCGTTCACTCTCATTGAACTTCTAGTGGTGATTGCCATTCTCGCTATCCTCGCAGCGATTCTGTTCCCCGTTTTCTCGCAGGCGCGAGAGAAGGCACGGCAAGCCAGCTGCCTCTCCAACATGCGCCAGCTGGGCATCGCGCTGACCATGTACATGGAAGATTCGGATGGGCTGAGTTTCTTCTTCGGGCATAACAGTCGGCTGAGCAGGTGCTATCCCGCCGCCCCGCTGGGCGCAACGCGCGAGAACCGCTGGTGGAACCAGATTTTGCCTTACACGCGCATGGGCGGAGCGTTACTGGTGTGCCCTTCCGACGCAGGCAGAGTCCCGCATATTTTGGAGAACGGGCAGGACGGTAAGCCCTACGTGCCGCGCTCCTACGTGGCAAACCGCGCCGGGGAGTGTTTGCCTCAAGCAGCCATCGACAACCCGGCGGACATCGTGATTGTCACCGAGAAGGGCGACCCGTTTGACGACTCGTGGTACGAGCCCCCCAAGAACCTGTATGACAAGCCCGGCTATGGACAGCCCGTGCTGGCAATGCGTCGGCATTCGGGTGGGTGTAACGCGATGTTCTTTGACGGTCACGCCAAGTGGCTGAGTCAGGGCACATGGCTGTCGAACCCGTGTGGCGAACCCTACTCTGGCGTTGAGCTTATCCGTCGCTACCCCATTCCCGGTGGGGACTTCTGGCATCCAAACTGTCCGCAGTAAGGGTTCAGGGGGTCGTGCAGGTCTCCACGCCCGGTCACGGGAAACGTTGTGGTTGTCCCACGTAGCGTGTGCGATGTCAAGTACCAGGTGGAAGGCGAGGCTCCTGTCGAGCCGTCATATACCTCCCGGCCTGAGAGGATGTCGGCTCTCCCGGAGGTTCGCCCTCCCTGCAACATAGGAGATGCCTCCTTCTTCTCTCTTTGAGTTTCCTTAGCCCGCTGTGGTATAATCTGCGAGTGGTCAGCTTGCCGATAATAAGGGAGGGATACTCAGGATGAAGCAAGGCATCCATCCAGAATACAAAATCGCGACGGTAACCTGCGCCTGCGGGAACACCTTTACCACCCGCTCGCTCAAGGAGGAGATTCACGTCGAAATCTGCTCGAAGTGCCACCCGTTCTTTACGGGTAAGCAGAAGATTGTGGATACCGGCGGGCGCGTGGAGCGGTTCCTGCGCAAATATGGACTGCAGGGCTAGCGAGATTCCACTGCCCACAGGGAGGGCGCGATGAACCAGAATCTGCAATACGGCGGGCAAGCCGTCATCGAAGGCGTGATGATGCGCAGCCCGCGCTATTTTGCCGTAGCGTGCCGCCACCCCAATGGCGACATCGTGGTGAAACTGGAAGACCTTGCCAATTCGTGGCTGGCGCGGTTGAAGTGGTTGAATCGCCCCTTCCTGCGAGGGACGCTCGCCCTGCTGGACGCCATGGCGCTGGGCATCCGCGCCCTGCGCTTCTCTGCCGATGTCCAGCTCGAAGAGCAGACGCAAACCGTGCAGCAAAAGCGCATCAACGACCTCGCCATCGGCTCCACTATGGTGGTGGGGCTTCTGATTGGGCTGGGGCTATTTGTAGCCTTACCGACCACCCTCACCCAGCTGCTGCCGTGGAAGAATCCCGTATTGTTGAACATGCTGGACGGCATCCTGCGCATCGCGCTGTTTCTCGGATACGTGGTGGCGGTGGGGAACCTGAAGGAGATCCGGCGGGTGTTTCAATACCACGGTGCGGAGCATAAAGCCATTAACACCCTGGAAGCTGGTCTGCCCCTCACGATGGAAAACGCGAAACAGCAGTCGCGCATCCATCCCCGCTGCGGCACCAGCTTTGTGATGGTGGTTTTGATTCTGGCGATATTTGTGTTCTCGCTCACCGGTCGCCCACCCATCTGGTTGCGTATCCCGTTGCACATTGCGTTGTTGCCGCTGGTGGCGGGTGTTGCCTACGAGGTCATTAAGTTTGCAGGCAGATACAAGGAATCGCGCTGGACGCGCTGGCTGCTGGCGCCCGGGCTGTGGAGCCAGCGAATCACCACGCGCGAGCCGGAGGAGGCGCAGATCGAGGTCGCCCTGCGCGCACTGCAGGCGGTGGTGGAACAGGAGCAACGGGTGAATGAGGAGCCAGTTGCAGTGGCGTAGGCTCACTCGCTGAAAGTCTGCACCCTGAAGACATACACCTCTATCGGTTCTGCATGGCGGATACCCGCCTTTTGTCGCGCAATCGCCAGCATCCTGCGTACTGTGCGCCCCTCATGTGGAAGCACCACCGCACTGCGCTCGCCGTTGCGTACCAGAACCCCATGCTCACGTGGGCGGACGCGAGTGGGGTCGGCGGGTTCTGGAGGACTATCCACGATACTCAGGATGATTTTCAGGTAGCGCACCTCGTCCGGGCGCAGGGGCGGAAAGCGGACATCGCGGGTGCACACGCCCTGCGCCGCCGCCACAATCTCGTCCGCCAGATGGCGGTGTTGAGGTTCGAGAGTGCCCCAGCAGGCGCGCAGTTGACCGTCACGAACCAGAGTGATGAAGGCTCCTGCCCGTCGCGTGGTGAGCTCCACCGGCAGGTCGCGAGGCAGGCGGTACGCCTTGCCGCGAACGGATGCTTCCAGAGCCCCGCGTGCCAGACGCAGGGCAACTGCCCAGGACAGAATGCTCCTCAAATTCCACCCCGCAAAACCTGCATTTCTGCGATTTTTCGAAAAATTTCCGCCGCGGGGGCAAAAATTCCTTGACAAACACGGACTGCTATGATATATTGAAACTACTAAAACGCTTTACTTACATAGCACAGTAAAGAGATACCTAAGATACCACAGAAAAAGCATGAACTATTCATTTGAGTTGTAATTGAATGACAGTATTATCCTCTTTTATTGCAGTCAATAACGGCATAAGACATCTCGCCCTGCTCCAGCCGTGTCTGTAAAGAGTAGAAAGGGCTAAACAATGGATAAAACGCTTGAGTAAGGGAGGTGATATGACACACCAGATTGCTGAATAGTCATCGCATGTCTGATGTAGTTCTATTCAGCCCGTGGATGGGCCGTCGGCCCGGGTAACTGCTCAAGAAACTTCAAAACTCAAAATGCTGGGAGGGTGCAAACATGAAACGACACGCCTTTACGCTCATCGAATTGCTGGTGGTTATCGCGATTATCGCGATACTGGCGGCGATTCTGTTCCCCGTGTTCGCACAGGCACGGGAAAACGCCCGCAAGGCGAAAAGCATCAGTAACCTGAAGCAGCTGGCGTTGGCGCACCAGATGTATGCGCAGGACTACGATGAGACGCTCTGCCCCACTATAGGAGGGGGGCATCCGGATGGCGGTCTCTGGCACTGGCCGGAACTGGTGTATCCCTACACCAAGAACGGTGGTGAGAAGCGACGCAACCCGGATGGCAGCTGGTTTGACCCTTACCACCCCGATAACTGGCGAGAGTTCGCCAGTATCGTCGTGTCGCCGGCGTGGAGCAAAACCGCTCCGTCGGTGGACGGCGCAGGGGTGCGTCTGTCCGATATCTGCGGCGGCGACCCGAACAACTGCAAGACAACTCCGCAAGCGCCCATCTTTTCCTATGCTATGAACGGTTCCATCTCGCATGTCTTCTGGGCTTACGACTGGGGTTGCCCGCAGGGCTGGTACAACTGTAGCGAGGACCTGGCGCAGCCGGGACGATTGGCGAGCTTCGCCGAGCCAGCTCAGTTGATCCTGCTCAACGAATCGTTCGATGAGACCGCCAATAACACGGGTGAGTTTGGTCCTACCTTCGGCTGGCGCAAAGCACAGGACCGCTACAACGGCACCACTGTCGTGGCGCTCGTCGACGGGCATGTGAAGACGGTGAGGGGGTCTAACCGAATGTACAGCACCGAGACGTATCCCGGCCACAACGCCTGCTCCAACTCGTGGGGCAACATGAACCAGGAGATGCCTGGTTCGCCTATCGCCGGCTGCGTGAAGAACAAACCGGATGCCCAATTCTACTTTGCGCCGCGCAGTGGGCGGTAATCCGTGACTGAGAGGGGGCAGGCGTATGCCTGTCCCCTTCTCGATGGAGGCTACAATGGACAGACAGAAAATGGCGTTGCTGGTGCTTGGGGCAGTCGTCGTGCTGGCTGTGGCGGTGGCAGTGTGGAGTTTGCGGCAAATGCCGGGAGGCAAGGTAACCCCTGAGGCAGCCCGAAAAGCGACCGCGCTGGAACATCAGATTGGAGCAGTTCAGAGCAACCCCAACGTACCGCCCCAGGTCAAGCAGTGGCTGGAGTATAACGCCCGCCAGCAGCAGGCTCCTGCAGCAAACTACGGGCGTTAACACAGAGAAGAAACCCTTGCTGCTTTCGGCTGCGGTACGATAATATACAAACAGGAGGAGCCATGAGAACGGCTAAAAAGTCGCCTACGATTCGAGAGGTTGCCGAGGCGGCAGGGGTTTCCATTTCTACCGTCTCCAATGTGCTTTATGGCAAGCAGGGGTTTTACTCTCAGGAGACGGCGCAGCGCGTGTGGGCTGTGGTGGAGCAGCTGGGCTACCGCCCCAACCGCCTCGCGCGCAGCCTAGCCCGCCGGCGCACCTTCACTATCGGCGTCGTGGCGGAAAGACACCTCGGTTTCGTGTCCCATAACGCCTACTTTGGGTTGATACTGGACGGCATTCTGCACAAAGCAACCGAGCACGAGTACCAGGTGAAGATTGTCCGGGTACCCGCAGACAACCCCGAGAAGGCGATGGACTACATTGTGGATGGATCGGTGGACGGGGTGGTTCTGGTCGCCCTTTTCGCAGACAATCCCGTCCTCCGGCTGATGGAGAAGAGCGACGTTCCCACCGTAGTGGCAGGGAGTATCCCTCCGACGGTGAAGCTGCCCTGCGTGGACGTGGAAGACATCGCGGCGACCTATCAGGCGGTACGGTGGCTGATCGAGCTGGGGCACCGGCGCATCGGCATCATCACGGGCGACATGAGGCAGTGGAGCGCACGACGGCGCGAGCAGGGCTATCTGATGGCGCTGCGCGAAGCAGGCATCGAACCCAACGCGGCATGGCGTTTCGAAGGCGACTACCGTATCGAGTCGGGAGAGGTGGGCATCGTGCAGCTGTTACGCACTGACCCACGTCCGACCGCGGTGGTGTGCGGCAACGATAAGATGGCTATCGGCGCCCTGCATGTATTGCGCGAATTGGGCGTGAGGGTACCAGAGGACATCTCCCTCATCGGCTTTGACGACTCCGAAGAGTCCGCCTTTATCTCTCCGGCATTGACCACCTTTCGGCAGCCCATGTTCGATATCGGTTTGAAGGCAGCCGAACTCCTACTGCAGCAAATCGAGACGGGCACACGCATTTCACACAAGCTGCTGCTACCTGCGGAGCTGGTCGTGCGCCAGACGGTTGCGCCGCCCCCGCCCAGTTACGGTAGCTTCTCCAGTGCCTCCAGTGCTTCGCGGTAGACTTTCAATCGCTCACCGTTCCGCGTCAGCACCAGCCAGACAAGCATTTCTTTGCACTCTTCAGCCTCCATGCGCCACTCTTCCATCGCCGTCAGATGCGCCCCCTGCCTGCCGCAGTCCATCACCTCCACGTATCCTTCGTCGGATGGCTGTACCAGCAGCAGTGTCGCCCCCGTTTGACCATGCTGTACCGCCGCCCATCTGCCGCTGCGGATATCTACCGAATAGTCGCTCCGACGTCGTGTTGCTTCCTGACCACCGCGCTCGTAAATCGCCAAAGCCTCTTCACGTTGTCCCGAGGGTTGACACCAGACTGCCACGCCAAACGAGGCGCGTCTCTCAGCCGTGGTGAGGTTGTATATGCGCAGCCGCACGGCGAGCAGGTTGCTGCCGGGCAACGTCAGGTACTCGCACTCCAGGCGTAACCAGCGCCAGTCGCGGTGCCGCGGCTTTGTAGCCACCCGAACCCCCTTCCACGCGAAACCTCTTTCCCCGTTGACTTCCACCGGCTCCGCTGTGAACAGGGCGTCGTCCAGGATACGGCTCCACAACTCGTCACACACCGGATGGATGCCCCCAAACCAGGGATTGAACCAGAGGAACGGTTGCGCCTCGGGGTATGCGCTGAGCAGATGGTTTGCACCGTCCGCTTCCAGCGACACCAGCGAGCCGCCGAAGTGCGGCGCGACCTGCAAACGCATCTTCCCGTTGTCCACGACGTACACCTCGCCGTCCTGCTGAACGGAAAACGCACAGCGCGAATCGCCCGCTTTCAGCACCGGAAGAGAGAACTCGCGCGAGGTGGTCTCTGTATCCAATACCGCCTGCACCACAAAGGCATCGTTACCCGCAAGCATGGTCACCATCTGAATCCGCTCATGGAAGGGACGCTTCAGATTCACGTTTTCCAGCACGAACTGCGCTTTCCGGAAGGTAGCCAGCGGCGACTGTAGGCGGAGTGTGCCGGTCAGCGATTTCAGTCGCCGGTGGTACACGCTCAGTGTCACGTGTGCCTCATCTTCCAGTAACAGCAGGGGTACAGGTTCGAGCCGAACCTCGGTAAGCGGAACCACAGGAAGCGCGGAAGGTATGTCATCCTCCAGTTCGGCAAGCCTCCCCCACCATCGGCGTACGTCCTGCCAGCTTCCGGCTTCCGGCAGCAGGTACATGGCAGGCAAGAAGAAGCCATTCTGTGGAGGCACATCCGACACCATGAGGTCTTGAGATATCTGCTGGGGATTTATCTCCTGTTCATGGCACTCTTCCCATATCACTCCCACAGCGCGCCCATCTTCCTCCCACGCAATCCACGGCTCAGCGTACTCTGCCTCGCTTAAGGGCAGGTCGGTATAGCCCAGCGGGAACTCGCCCCAGCCCTCTATCGGTTCGTGAAGGATGCCCTCTTTCAGAGGGATGGCTATCCGACGGCTTCGTGGAGCACCCGTCGTAACCCGCACCTTACCGGAGAAGGGCTTTTCGCCGATATTGACCACTCGCCACTGCACCCGCAGCACCGACGATGCAGTGAGGGTAATCCACTTCTCCAGTATCAGCTGGGGATCGTCGGCGGTCGGCATCTCGATGACGAGGGTCGACGCCCCGGCAGACTCCTTCAGGCGTGCGGAGAAGGTTCTCGGTATCTGCTGCCATCCTTCGAAAGGCGGTCCGAGCGAACCTGCATCCTGCCATATCACCTCCCTGTCCAGCAGGCGGTGACGAACCCGCAGTGTACCTCCCTGCAACGAAATGCTGACCGTCAGTGTGGTGTTCTCCAGCACTGCCTCATTCGATTCGGGCAGGATACTGCCCAACACTTTGCCGGTATCCAGCACTCGCAGGGCAATCTGTTTGGGGCGACAGCGAAGAGGTGCTTCAAAACCGACTTCCCGCGCCTTCTGCTCGTCCAGCGCCTCTTCCACCATAACCTGCAAACGAGGGGTGAGAACGCCGGATTCGTAAGGGGTTACCACCATGGTGACCGCGCTCCAGCTCTCTGCCTCTATCTCAAAAGGCATCTGCGGGGTTCCTGTGATTAGCCCCGGAAACTGTTCCAGCAGTACTCGCCCCCTGATGGGGAAAGGCAGGTAGCTGCGCAGGTTGACCGTTACCCTCTCCGGCTTTCCAAAGCGAAGACCGCAGCCGTTGAACAGGATGTCTATCGCAGGCAAGATGCGTACGCCGCTGCCCAGCTCTATCGTCATACCATCCAGCAGAAGCGTGGAGCGGATTTTAGAGGCGGGGCGGTTCGCATCAGAGGGGCGAGCCTGTGGGTGCAGACGGTATTCACGCTCCAGTGTCAGACGCTCCCGTATCACTGCTCCCTCCTGTACCTCCAGCAGGATGCCTTCCTCGCCCCGTGCAATGATACCCACTGTCATCGGGTGAGGTTGTCTGTTCTCTATCTCCCAGCGTGCTGTGGCTCTCAGTCCCGCCGCCAGCCTTGCGCAACCTGTGGAACACGAGACCGACAGCCGGTTGGTTTCCACCGCCGTTACCGCTTCCGCCTCGCGGTCTATCACCACCCGCAAAACCTCGTTGTCCGCTTCCCACTCGTAGATATAAACGGGGACGTCCTTCCATCGCTGGTCATCGGGTTGCACCGACAGGTCGCGCCGGAAGGTTCTGTACCAGTCGTGTCGGGCAAAGAACTCCTGAGCGATGGGCAGAGTGAGGATAGTCGGGATGAAGTTTTGCATGTACACGCTGGTATCGGGCTTCCAGAAGAAGCCGGTCTTCTTGTAGAGCGGCACCGCCTGCAAGTTGCCAGGCCAGGTGTGCAGAGTCAGCTGCTTGTAGCCCAGCTCCACGGTACGCTTCAAGATGGTGAGAATGAGGTCACGCCCCAACCCCTTACCTTGATGCGCCGGGGAGACGTTCAAAAGGTCGATATATGCTACCTCTTTTTGCCCTTTCTGGGCATAGAGGTCGCCATAGCCGACGAGCCGTCCGTCATATTCCACCACGAATATCGCCAAACGCGAAGCGTTTCCCATCCAATGCTGGACGTGCTTCGCAGTGAGAGGTACTCCGTGAGTGAAGCCCTCGGGCCAGGCTTTGTCCGATTCGTTCCACATCTCGGCGAGCTTGCGGGCGTCTTCAGGGTCATCCCGCCGATATTCACGGATGAGGTATTGCATCTGTGTGCCTCCGGACAATCTGGCGAAATCCTGTGGATTCAAACCTTTAGCAGTGTATCGGTTACCGGGGAGATTGTCAAGGAGAGGAAGGCAGTAATACCCAGCCGGTCATCGCAGGCACCCTGAGGGACAGCCGTCCGTTGCGCTCCACCGCAAAATGGGATGATGTCTTGCTTTCATCAGAGCGCAGCACGATGCGAAAAGCGCGTACCTCAGTGGGCACTTGCAGTCGAACGCTGGCTGGCTTCTCTCCGTTATTGATAACCACCAGCACCTGCTGTTTGCCCTGCCTGCGCAGGTAGGCGTACACGTTCTGTTTATCATCGGTGAGCAGGGTGTTCCACTCGCCACGCCGCAGGGCAGGCAGCTGCTTGCGCAGGCGGATCAGGGCGGCGACGTAATCGCGCAATGCCCTGCCTTCCGCAGAGGGGTTCCAGTCCATCGGGCGGCGGTTATCGGGGATGTTGCCGCCTTCCATGCCCACCTCATCGCCGTAGTAGATGGCGGGTGCGCCGGGCAAGGTCATCTGCAGCAGGAATGCCAGTCGCACCGTGCGCCAGTCACCGCCGCACGCGGTTCGCAAGCGATGTGTGTCGTGGCTGCTCAGCATGTTGTACATGCCGCAGGTCACCGCGCGAGGATAGGTCATCGCGAGCAGGCGCAGCTTCTCATCCAGCACGGACGGCGCAATGCGCCGGTATGCCACCCAGTCCAGCACCACCCCGCGCCAGGGATAGTTCATCACCGCGTCGAACATGTCTCCCCGCAGCCAGTGGGTGGCGTCGCCCCAAATCTCACCGATGATAACGGCATCGGGACGCACCCGCTTGACCTCCCGCCGAAACACGCGCCAGAAGTGGTCGGGCACTTCGTTCGCCACGTCCAGCCGCCATCCATCCAAGGGGACTCGTCGCATCCATCCGGTAATTATGTCCAGCAGATAGCGGCGCACCGCGGGATTCTCGTGGTTCAACTTGGGCACATAGGGGATGTTCCACCAGGCGGAGTAAGGAGGCGGGTTCTCAATCCTCACTGGAAAACGGTGCACCGTGAACCAGTCGCAGTAGGGAGACGCTTCCTGCTTCTCCAGCAGGTCCCGAAAGGCGAAGAAGAACACGCCCACATGATTGAACACTCCATCCAGCACCAAACGCATTCCCCGTCGTTTCAGTTCACGCGAGAGGGCGAGGAACGCTTCATCGCCGCCAAGGTGGGGGTCTACCCGGGTGTAGTCGTCGGTGTCGTATTTGTGGTGGGTCACGGAGGTAAACACAGGCGTGAGATACAGCGCGGTCACGCCCAGCGCGTGCAGATAGTCTACCTTTTGCACGATGCCCCACAGGTCACCACCGAAAAACTCGTCCGTGCGTCCCGTCTCGTCCAGCGGCCGGGTGGGGTCGGGGTCGTTGGACGGGTCGGCGTTCAGGAAGCGGTCAGGCACAATCTGATAGAAGATAGCATCCGCCGTCCACGCTGGCACCTGCACACGGGGCACGCGATTCGGCTGGAGCAGAAACCACCGGGCAGGCTTGCGGTCGGTCGCCCCTTCGGGAGACAGCCAAACCCGACGCGCGCCGTCCTGCACCCAGAACAGATACTCCGCCGGGCGCATAGGCACACCGAGCCGATAATACTCGAACAGCGTATCTCGCGCCACGCGGGGCATCTGCCGGGTGACGAAGCGCTTGCCTTCCCGCAGGGTTATCTGCACCTTCTGCACGTCATTGCGGCGCGTGCGCAAGGTGATTATGGCGTTCGCCCCATCTGCGTGCAGGTAAAGCAGTTCCGTCGGCTGATGTCGCAGCGCAGAGCGCGTCACGTTGCCGTCTCCCAGGAGAGCGGGCGGATTGACCACCCTACCCTCGACGATGAGCAACGAATTGATGTTGCCCATGCCGTCGTCCACATTTTGGGTGGCGTTGGGGTCGGTGCGCCAGTCAGTGCCGTTGACCACGAATTTGTACTGGTAGACGCCGGGCATCAGGTGCAGGGTGAGCGTCCACAGTTTGCCATCGTCGCTGCGCATGGGGTTACGCTGGAACTGCCAGTCGTTGAACGTGCCTGCCAGATAGACGATTTGCGCGGGCTGCTCCAGCTTCAGGCGGAAGGTGACGGGGATTCCTTCCTGTGCCCATACACAGGAAACAATCAGCAACCAGAACAGGGTGGCGAGAAGGCGGTATCTGCTTTTCATCTTCTACGTGGTCTGCCTTTCCACCAGATGACAGGGCACGATGTAGCGGCGCTGAGGCACTTCCCGTCCTTCAACCAACTTGACCAGCACATCGGTCGCCATCTGCGCGAGGGCGCGGATATCCACCGCCACCGAGCTGAGTGGGGGATCCACGTACTGGCAGAATGGCGAATCGTTAAAGCCGATGATTGCCAGCTGCTGCGGGATGCACACGCCTCGTTCCTTCGCTGCCCGCAGCGCACCGATGGCGACCAGGTCATCTACCGCCACCACCGCCGTCGGAGGGTTGGGAAGGCTCAGCAGTCGGCTCATGGCACGGTAGCCATGCTCCTCGGAGAAATCGCCCCACACCACCAGGTCAGGAGAGTACTTCAACCCAGCCTCTTCCAGCGTGCAACGGTATCCCGCATGGCGGTCTTCACAGACGAATATCCCGCGAGGTCCGCTGATGTGGGCAATCCGCTCATGCCCTTTGCGGATGAGGTGCTCCGTCGCCATCCGCCCCGCTCCCACGTTGTCGTTATCCACCGAGTAGACGGCGTCGGTGGGTTCGTAGCGACCGATAAGCACGAAGGGGAAGCCCTCCTGCAACAGACGGGGCATGCGTTCGTCCTGCGTCTGGGGTTCCACGAGGATGAGCCCGTCCACTCGCCGCGTCCGAAGCAGTTCCTCGTAAATGGCGCGTCGGGACTGGATGGCGCGGGCGGCGTCGACGCAGAGATGATAGCCCGCTTTGCCACCGAATTCGATGAGCGCGGCAATCAGTGCGCTGAAGAAGGGGTCACCAGCAAGCCGTCGGGGCGAGCGGTGCACGACCAGCCCCAGAATGCCGCTGCGCTGGGAACGGAGCGACTGTGCGCGGGCATCGGGCACGTAGCCGTGCTTCTCGATGACCGCCAGCACCCGCTGGCGCAATTCCTCGTTGACGCGCGGGTCTCCACGCAGCACCCGCGAGACGGTCGCCTGCGACACCCGCGAGAGCCGGGCTATCTGGTTTTGCGTCAGTTCCGGCATCGTTCAGGATTGGAATACGTATTCCGCTAAACAGTATATCCAGGTCAGGGCAGCATGTCAAGGCTTGCTATCGGTATAATATTCCTGTTATCAGCAGCGCGGAGGAACTGGCATGATCGAACGCTATACCCGCCCCGAAATGGCGAGTATCTGGGACATCGAGCACCGCACACAGAAATGGCTGGAGGTCGAGCTGGCGGTCTGCGACGGGCTGGCGGAGTACGGCTACATCCCCCGCGAGGCGGCGCAGACCATCCGCGAGCGTGCCCGTTTTGACCTGCAACGCATGGCAGAACTGGAGAAGGAGACCCGCCACGATGTGATGGCGTTTGTGCGCAATGTGGAAGAGAACATCGGACCCGAAGGGCGCTACGTGCATTACGGCATCACCTCGTACGACGTGGTGGATACTGCACTGGCGTTGCTGCTTCGCGATTCGTGCGACCAGCTGCTGGCGCGCGCCCGCCGTCTCGCGGAGGTGATTGCCCGTCTCGCTAAAGAACACAAATATACTCCAATGATTGGGCGCACGCACGGCATCCATGCCGAACCCATCACCTTCGGTTTCAAACTGGCGGGCTGGTATGACGAGATGCAGCGCAATCTGCAACGGCTGCACTTCGCCCGTGAGATGGTGAGCATGGGCAAGGTGTCGGGAGCGGTAGGCATCCACGCCAATGTGGACCCGCGCGTAGAGGAATACGTTTGCGCGAAACTGGGGCTGAAGCCTGCGCCCGCTTCCACGCAGATTATCTCCCGCGATGTGCACGCCACCTATCTCAGTACGCTCGGCATCCTCGCCGCCTCGCTGGAACGGTTCGCCACCGAGCTGCGCAACCTGCAGCGCACCGAAATCCTGGAGGTGCAGGAGTACTTCGCGCCGGGGCAGACCGGTTCGTCCGCCATGCCGCACAAACGCAATCCCTGGAACTGCGAAACCGTGTCGGGGCTGGCGCGGGTGGTGCGCGGATATCTCATCCCCGCACTGGAAAACATCGCCACCTGGCACGAGCGCGACCTGTCCAACTCCAGCGTGGAGCGCATCATTCTGCCCGATGCCAGCATTCTGGTGGACTGGATGATGTGGAAGTTGACCGATATTCTGGAACATCTGGCGGTTTTCCCCGAGAACATGAAACGCAACATGGAGAAGTTCGGCGGGCTGGTGTTCAGTGAGCATGTGATGCTGGCGCTGGTCAGCAAGGGACTGTCGCGGGAACAGGCGTACAAACTGGTGCAACGCAACGCCGCGAAGGCGTGGGAGGGTGTAGACTTCCAGCAGAGCCTGAAACAGGACGAGGAGGTGCGCCGGGTGCTGAGCGAAGAGGAGATTGACCGTTGCTTTGACCTGCAGCACCACCTGCGTCACCTGGATGTTACCTTCCAGCGTCTGGGGCTGGAATAGACGGTCGGTGTGTGGAGGATCCATTGGCCATGGTCGGTTGCCGTGCTTCTTTTGCCATCACAGAACGTCCCGGCTAAACGGAAAAGCCCCCTGACCGTTCGGTCAGGGGGCTTCATTAGCTCCTGGCGACGTCCTACTCTCCCAGCGGGTTGCCCCGCCAGTACCATCGGCGCTGGAGGGCTTAACGGCCGTGTTCGGGATGGGAACGGGTGTTTCCCCTCCGCCATGGTCACCAGGAAACATCTGGTGTGAGCCACTGGAGAGCTGCACAGGGGTTGGCATCACGGGCAAAGCGTGAATATGGTCAAGCCCTCGGACTATTAGTACCGCTAGGCTGAACACGTTACCGTGCTTACACCTGCGGCCTATCCACCCGGTTATCTTCCGGGGTCCTTACCGGGTTACCCCGTGGGAGGTCTCATCTTGGGGCGTGCTTCGCACTTAGATGCTTTCAGCGCTTATCACGACCCGACATAGCTACCCAGCGTCTGCCCCTGGCGGGACAACTGGTACACCAGAGGTCGGTCCGTCCCGGTCCTCTCGTACTAGGGACAGCCCCCCTCAGACCTCCTGCGCCCACCGCGGATAGGGACCGAACTGTCTCACGACGTTCTGAACCCAGCTCGCGTACCGCTTTAATAGGCGAACAGCCTAACCCTTGGGACCTGCTCCAGCCCCAGGATGCGACGAGCCGACATCGAGGTGCCAAACCTTGCCGTCGCTGTGAGCGCTTGGGCAAGATCAGCCTGTTATCCCCGGGGTAGCTTTTATCCGGTGAACCCTGGCGCGTCCACACGCCACCAGAGGGTCATTAGGCCCGGCTTTCGCCCCTGCTCGACCAGTCGGTCTCACAGTCAGCCTCCCTTATGCCCTTACACTCGACGCGTGATTTCCGACCACGCTGAGGGAAGCTTTGGGCGCCTCCGTTACCTTTTAGGCAATTCTGTTCGTCCAGCCTTCGGCAGCTTATAGCGCATTTCCGGTAGCAGATAAGGCTCCACCGGTTCCAGAAACCGTTGCAGGCTTCTGCCTGCCACCACTATCTGGTAGCCTTCTCGCTGCCGTCGCAGGTAAACTTCCAGCGCAAACCGTTCGCGCAGCACCTGTGCCAGTCGCTCGACGTCCTCGTACTCAAACCCTTGCGTGTTCAGCACGACTGCCCTGGATTTGACATCCTTGATAGAGCCGTCATCCATAAACCAGTAGGCTAATCCTCTGGGTGTGAGCAGTCTTCGGATGAGCTTTGGCACGGCTTTGCGACCCTCGCGATAAAACTGTTGCGCATAGAAGCGGAAGGCGCCATGGCTAAGAGTCTGAAACCACCATTTTGCGTCTTTTTTCGGCTGCGGTGGTGTTCGCACCCACGCATTGAAGAGTTCATACAGATGCCACACATAGCTTCGGTGCTGGTCGCACTGCTCTACCTTCAGGCGATAGGTTCTTCCTCCATTCTGAGTCTCCAGATGCCCATCGCCCAAAAGCAAGCCTACCAGCACCTCACGCTGTGTTCGGGTCAGCTTCAGATGCTGCTTGTACTCTTCGATGTCGCGTGAGTGTGCCATGTACCTTCCCCTGCGGGCTGAGACGCCTCAGGCGAGGCTTCCGGTCGCCCGGAAGTTCAGACTGTCTCACCATCCGCCTTGCGGCGGATGCCCGGCGTACAGTCGTTGAGGGGTCACGAAGACTTCCCTGCTGATTGTCCGCACCAGACGCATTTTCAGTGGCGTTTGCCACTAGCGCTGGATACTACACCCCTTCATCCGAAGCACGGAGGCGCACTTCGGATTAGGAGACGGACTTCCCAGCATATAGCCAGGTTTGCCCCTGACGTTACCGTCAGGGCGCCCCACTCTTGAGGCGACCGCCCCAGTCAAACTACCCGCCTGATACTGTCTCCTCGCCGGATAACGGCTCGGGTTAGCGTCCCAGAATAGTCAGGGTGGTGTTCCATTGGCGCCTTGCGGCTCCCACCTACGCTCTACAGACTACTCCAGAACGCAATACCAGGGTGTAGTAAAGCTCCACGGGGTCTTTCCGTCCTGCGGTGGGTAACCGGCATCTTCACCGGTGCTACAATTTCACCGAGTCTCCCGTTGAGACAGCGCCCAGATCGTTACACCATTCGTGCGGGTCGGAACTTCACCACATCCTCTGTTTCCAGAGGGGGTAGACTATCCCTTTTCCTCGCCGAGTACCCTTAGGAGATCTCGCTTGCTACGCTGACGCACACCCGCACTGTTCATCGCATACGCGAGGTTGATAATCTCGCGCAGGTGTTCGCGATTGCGATGAAGGTTTGCATGCACCTTCCGGCAAATACTAGCAAAGCGTTCGAAGTCCTCTTTCTTCGCGCCTTGCAGCGGATACCGTTCAAAATGGGGTATCACTTGTCGCATCAGGTCGCGAATAGACCGCACTTCGTATTTGTAAGTTCGGTCAGCCCGGCTATAGCGGATTCCGCCACAGCCGAAGTACTTCTGCACGCTTTGCAGCAAGTGCAGGTCGCGCTGGTTTAGCGACAGGCTGAAGGAAGGTCGGGTTTCGATGCCCACCTTCAGTCGTTTGCGCAGGGTGAAGGACACATGGAAGCATCCTTCGCCTTCGCACAGTCCTGTCACGTACCAGCCGTCGAGTTCAGGCGTGTTGTGCGTCATCGCGAGTCTCCATAGGCCCCCCTTCCTTGCCTTGGCAAGGGGCGAGGAACCGGCATTTTGCGCACCTGTGAGAGGCGCGCCTCCCCTTTCGGGTCAGTCGTTACGGGGTTCCCTGCGCGGGAACTTCCCTCGGGATTACCCTGCCTGTGGGGCGAGGGCTTCCCCGATATGAGCCGGTTTAGCGCTGCGCCTTGCGGCGTCAGCGGGGCAAGTCCAGGCTTACCCGACTAGGAATTTCGCTACCTTAGGACCGTTCGACCTGTTACGCCCCAAACTGGGGGGTGGGATTGGTTACCCACTCTGCCTGTCGCCAGGCAGTCCGGACTATATCATCCCCCACCACCGGTGGGAGTCTGGCGTATAGTCTCTGAGGATTCTCTGGGCTGAAATCGCGCAAGGATTTCAGCATCGCTGTAACGTCGTTTACCGCCGTCGTTCATCTGCTGGCGTATCCGCAAGATTTCGCGGATACCTTCTTCCGTGAGATACCGCCCCTCTTGCACCAGTTTCGCGATTTTCTTGAACTTCGCGAAGTCACGTTTCTTCTTTGCCGACAGGAAGCCGAACCTTTCAAAGAACGGGATGACGTGGTTCACGATGGCGTTAAGGTTGTTCACCTCGTAGTACCACACGCCGTCCGGTCGGCTTCGGAGTGTGCCGCACTTCAGGTGCCTTTTGAACAGAGCCAGTATCACTCTGTCTTTTTGCGACACGTTGAAGCACAGCGACACTTTCCACGGCTGGCTCGTGTCGTTGCGTGGGCGAAAGGAGACGTGGAAGCTTCCTTCGCCGTCCGCGAAGCCAGCCAGATAGTACCCGATGTGGGGCGGTATCTTTTTGACGTCCAGCATCCCAGAGCCTTTCCTGCTGATAGTCTGCACCGAGCGCATTGTCACTGACCTGCCTGTTGCAGGGCAGTAGCGTCGGATACACCAGACTTCCCAGCATATAGCCAGATTTTACAACTACAGGGTCCTGACCTATAGTTACGGCCGCCATTCACCCGGGCTTCGGTTTGGGGCTTTGGCTTGCGCCGAACCCCTCCCCTTAACCTACGGGCATTGGGCAGGTGTCACCCCCTATACGTCGCCTTTCGGCTTCGCAGAGAGCTGTGTTTTTGGTAAACAGTCGCCTGGGCCATTTCACTGCGGCCACCTTGCGGTGGCGCCCCTTCTCCCGAAGTTACGGGGCCATTTTGCCTAGTTCCTTAACGGGAGTTCTCTCGCGCGCCTGAGTATCCTCTACTCGCCTACCTGTGTCGGTTTGCGGTACGGGCAGGACAGGCACTCCTTAGAGGTTTTTCTCGTCCGGAGTCTACCCCACTTCGCCTTGGCCGTAGCCGCGGCTCGTCCCTGGCCAGAGGCTAGCGTGTGGCGGATTTGCCTACCACACACCTCCAACCAGGGAACGCGGTCAACCAACCCCGCGCTTGGAGCTTTCCCCGGCGTCACCCCATCGTACAAACGCGCCTGCCTGGTCACGGAATATCAACCGTGTGTCCATCGCCTACGGCGTTTGCCCTCGGCTTAGGCCCGACTGACCTCAAGAGGACGAGCCTTCCTTGAGAACCCTTAGGCTTTCGGCGGATGGGATTCTCACCCATCTTCTCGCTACTCATGCTGGCATTCGCACTTCTGCACGCTCCACCAGTGCTTCCGCTCTGGCTTCACTGCGTGCAGAACGCTCCCCTACCGCTCTCCGGTAACCCGGAGAACCCGCCGCTTCGGTAGCACGCTTGAGCCCCCTTACATTATCGGCGCAGAGCCACGTCGACCAGTCAGCTGTTACGCACTGTTTAAAGGATGGCTGCTTCTAAGCCAACCTCCTGGTTGTCTATGTGGCTCCACATCCTTTCACACTTAGCGTGCATTTGGGGACCTTAGCGGGCGGTCTGGGCTGTTTCCCTCTCGACTATGAAGCTTATCCCCCATAGTCTCACTGCTGCGCTTCATCTGCCGCCATTCGGAGTTTGGTTGGGTTTGGTAACCTGGTGAGGCCCCTAGCCCATCCAGTGCTCTACCTGCGGCAGAAAACACGCAACGCTGCACCTAAATGCATTTCGGGGAGAACCAGCTATCTCCGCGCTCGATTGGCATTTCACCACACTACCCACAGCTCATCCGAGCCGTCTTCAACCGACACCGGTTCGGGCCTCCACGAGGTCTTACCCCCGCTTCACCCTGGCCATGGGTAGATCGCGCGGTTTCGGGTCTACCGCACGCGACTAAACGCCCTGTTCGGACTCGGTTTCCCTGCGGCTCCGGCACGGAGTGCCTTAACCTTGCCGCGTACGGTAACTCGCCAGCTCATTCTGCAAAAGGTACGCCGTCACCCTTTAGAGAGGGCTCCGACTGTTTGTAGGCACACGGTTTCAGGTTCTATTTCACTCCCCTCCCGGGGTGCTTTTCACCTTTCCCTCACGGTACTGGTGCGCTATCGGTGGCAAAGGGTATTTAGCCTTACGCCGTGGTCGGCGCAGATTCGCACAGAGTTCCTCGTGCTCCGTGCTACTTGGGATCCCCACCGGGAGATCGCTCCGTTTTCGCGTACGGGGCTGTCACCCTCTATGGCGTGCCGTTCCAGGCACTTCTGCTAACGGGCGATTTTGTAACTCCCTGCGGGACGGTGCCATCCCGCTGGTGGGTCCCGCAACCCCGATAGGGCAACGCTGCCCGCTTTGACACCCTATCGGTTTGGGCTGTTCCCCGTTCGCTCGCCGCTACTGAGGGAATCGCATCTGCTTTCTTTTCCTCCGGGTACTAAGATGTTTCAGTTCCCCGGGTGCCCTCCACACCGCCTATGGATTCAGCGGTGGGTGACCGTCCATTACGACGGCCGGGTTACCCCATTCGGAGACCCTCGGATCACAGCCTGTTTGCGGCTCCCCGAGGCGTTTCGCCGCTGACCGCGTCCTTCATCGGCCCTTTGCCCCAAGGCATCCACCGTGCGCCCTTTGTAGCTTGACCGGCATACTCAGACGCTTTGCCCGGTTTTGATGCCGAACCCCTATGCAACTTTCAAGGTGCTCACACTGTGGGCGGGTTCACGCTGTCCCCCGCCTGCAGGCATCTATTATACCACAACAGGTGTTGCCTGTCAACGTCGTCAGTGTGGTGGAGGCTAGCGGATTCGAACCGCTGACCTTCTGCGTGCAAAGCAGACGCTCTCCCAGCTGAGCTAAGCCCCCGCGCGATGGTGGGCCTAGATGGACTCGAACCATCGACCTCACCCTTATCAGGGGTGCGCTCTAGCCACCTGAGCTATAGGCCCGCTTCGCGACAGAAAGGGGAGGCTGACGCCTCCCCTTGACGCCACACGCTTTGTCAAGGAGCTTCAGCCGCCACGAACGCTATGTTCCCACAGGCGATTCATACAGGCGGATAGGCAACTCCTTCAAAACTAGGCAGAGAGAGCCTTGTGGTCTTGCCAGACGCTCGACCTAGAGACCGCACCTCCGAGGAGGCGGGCGGGTCTCCTTAGAAAGGAGGTGATCCAGCCGCACCTTCCGGTACGGCTACCTTGTTACGACTTAGTCCCCCTTGCCCCCCGCACCCTCGGCCGCTCCCTCCCTTGCGGGTTGGGCCACGGACTTCAGGTGCAGACGACTCAGGTGACTTGACGGGCGGTGTGTACAAGGCCCGGGAACGTATTCACCGCAGCATAGCTGATCTGCGGTTACTAGCGATTCCGGCTTCACGCAGGCGAGTTGCAGCCTGCGATCTGAACTGAGGGCGTATTTTTGGGATTGCCTCCGCCTCGCGGCATCGGAACCCTTTGTTGCGCCCATTGTAGCATGTGTGAGGCCCCAGGCGTAAGCGCCATGCCGACTTGACGTCATCCGCTCCTTCCTCCCGGTTACCCGGGCAGTCCCCCAAGAGTGCCCGGCATGACCCGTTGGCAACATGGGGCGCGGGTTGCGCTCGTTGCGGGACTTAACCCAACACCTCACGGCACGAGCTGACGACAGCCATGCAACAGCTGTGCACACGTCCAGGTTACCCTGGAGGGCCCTGTTTCCAGGGCTTGCGTGTGCATGTCAAGCCTGGGTAAGGTTCTTCGGTTAGTATCGAATTAATCCACATGCTCCACCGCTTGTGCGGGCCCCCGTCAATTCCTTTGAGTTTCAACCTTGCGGCCGTACTCCCCAGGCGGAGCGCTTAATGCGTTAGCTACGGCACTGGCGGGGTCGAGACCGCCAACACCTAGCGCTCATCGTTTACGGCGTGGACTACCGGGGTATCTAATCCCGTTCGCTCCCCACGCTTTCGCGCCTCAGCGTCAGTGGTAGGCCAGGGAGCCGCCTTCGCCACCGGTGTTCCTCCCGATATCAACGCATTTCACCGCTACACCGGGAATTCCACTCCCCTCTCCTACACTCAAGCCGCGCAGTTTGAGGAGCATTTCCTCGGTTGAGCCGAGGGCTTTAACTCCCCACTTACGCAGCCGCCTACGCGCGCTTTACGCCCAGTAAATCCGGGCAACGCTCGCCCCCTACGTTTTACCGCGGCTGCTGGCACGTAGTTAGCCGGGGCTTATTCGTCCGGTACCGTCAGAACTTCTTCCCGGACAAAAGCGGTTTACGTCCCGAAGGACTTCATCCCGCACGCGGCGTCGCTGCATCAGGGTTTCCCCCATTGTGCAAGACTCCCGACTGCTGCCTCCCGTAGGAGTCTGGGCCGTGTCTCAGTCCCAGTCCGGCTGGCCGTCCTCTCAGACCAGCTACCCGTCGCCGCCTTGGTAGGCCGTTACCCTACCAACTAGCTGATGGGCCGCAAGCCCCTCCCGAAGCCCCTTGCGGGTTTTACTCACACAGAGATGCCTCTGCGTGGGCACATCCGGTATTAGCAGCCCTTTCGAGCTGTTATCCCGGTCTTCGGGGCAGGTTGCTTACGTGTTACTCGACCGTTCGCCGCTAGGTTCGGAGCCGAAGCTCCTCCCCCCGCTCGACTTGCATGTCGCAGGCACGCCGCTAGCGTTCGCCCTGAGCCAGGATCAAACTCTCCATCGAAAATCTATACCTCTACCCATCCGGGTAGGGATTTGCGATGGCGTAAAGTCTTCGCCTGGCGTCCGACCTCAAGGCTTCTGCCCTCTGCCTAGTTTTCAAGGAGCTACCGTTCTCTCTATCGCGGATAATAATATACACCACATCTCCGCGATTTGTCAACGGTTCCAGCAAGATTTTTAAGGAAAATTTTTCCCCTCGCGGAGGAACTTTCCCCCGCGTCTCGCCAACCAGTATTATACCACAGTTTTCGCGTCATGCACGGGTTCGACAAAGAATTTTTTGTTCGACCGCTATCACGGCATCTCCACGATGTCGTCAAAGCCGATCCACGCGTAGGCACTACCATCTTCGGCATCTACCGCCTTGAAACGCACCACCCTCCCTTTTAAATCGGAAGTATCCTGCCTGTGGATGGTGCTCGTGCCCGTGCGTTCCGTCAGGCAAGGAAAAACCGCCGCCCGGTGCGTATTATCAGCAGGGGAGGGATGCTTATGATTCAACGTATCCTTCTGGCTACCGATGGTTCGGAAACCGCAATGAAAGCCACTCGTTGGGCAGCAGAGCTGGCGAAGACCTACGGGGCAAAGGTGACCGTGTTGCACGTGGTACACATTCCCGCTGCACTGGCAGGCTCCACCATACTGCCCGGTGGCGCAGCCGATGTAGCGGTGGTCACCCGTCTGATGGAACAGGCAGCGGAGGGTGTGCTCACAGTCACCACGCCCTTGCTGGAAGAGGCGCAGGTGGAGTATCAAACCCGCGTCGAGTACGGTCACACCGCAGAGACAATCGTGCAGGTCGCCGAGGAAGAAAACGTGGACCTGATTGTGATGGGCTCACGCGGGTTGACCGACGCCTCTGCTCTGCTACTGGGCAGTGTCTCCCACAAGGTGCTTCACGCCGTCCACGACAAGCCCGTGCTGATTGTGCGATGAGAGACGAACATACGCAGCGATGGCAACAACGTTATCGCGAATCGCCGCCCGACAAGATGCCCTGGCACCGCGAGCAACCAGCGGACTCACTGGTGGAGGCGGTGCGGCGCGGGCTGCTGCCGAAGGGCGTAACCGTTGACCTCGGCTGCGGCACCGGAACCGACCTGCTGTATCTTGCCCGACAGGGTTACGATGCTATTGGGGTAGACATCGCTGCCGAGCCCCTGCGGTTCGCGCGGGAGCGCATCCGCCAGGCAGGGTTGCAGATACCGCTCATCCAGGCGGATGCCCGCTTCCTGCCCTTCCGCGACGGCAGTATCGAGCTGATTTGCGACTCGGGATGCTTCCACTCTTTCGCGCCGGAGATTCGCCCCATGTATGCTCGCTCGGTAGCGCGGGTACTGAAACCCGGCGGCATCCTCTTCATGCGCGAATTTCACCACGACCAGCCCCAGCCTCCCGAAGGCGGCCCCTATCGGCTGAAGCTGGAGGAGTTCTCCGAGGTGTTCATACCGCTCTTTCGCTTCCTCAGCGTTGGAGAGGTCTACTACCCGGAGATGCCCCCGGACAGGCGCCGACTGCACGTCATCCGCCTGCAACGCAAGCAGTGGTCTGTTTGAGGTATAATCGGACAAACAGGCTGGGAGTGTACACGCAAAGCGGTGATGTTCTTACGCAAACTGGGCATTCTTTTCTTGCTGCTGCACGCTATGGTTGCCGTCTTCAGTCTGGCCGGCACCTGGGCGCTCTATAACCTGTCACAGATACCGGACTGGGATTACACCGCCGTGACCTTCTGGCTGGGCATCGCCAACGTGGTGACCGGCGTGCTTACCGCTGTGCTGGTGATGGCGCGCCGCGAAGGCTGGAGATCGACGTTGACCCTGCTGGTTCTGTGTATGGTGCTGGCGGGCGGTATGGAACTGCTGGGAACGGCAACGGGTATCCCCTTTGGCTCCTACTCGTATACTGACCTGCTCGGGCCCAAACTGCTGGGGCATGTTCCTTACCTGATCCCCCTCTCATGGATGATGATGCTGTACCCCGCCATGATGCTGACCGAAGCGCTGCAGCTGCGCCGATGGCTTCGCCCGTTCGTGGCAGGGTTCATCCTGACAATATGGGATTTCGCGATGGACCCGGCGATGACCACCGGCTTCGCCTACTGGCAGTGGCATACGGAAGGAGGCTTCTACGGGATGCCCTACGTCAACTGGCTGGGATGGTGGCTGACGGGCACGCTGGTGGCGGCGGTGTTCTGGAAGGTCGACCGTGAGTGGCGAGGAGAGTGGGAACCCGTTGCCCTTGCGCTTTACCTGATACAGGGGGCTTTCATGGCGGGGCTGGCGTGGCTGTATATGCGCCCCATGGCAACCGTGCTGTGGCTGGTGGCGGTCATCGCAGTGATGTGGCTGGTGTGGGCGAGACGACAGCAGAAGGCAACCGCCATGCAGGGGGTATCGGCATGACGCACGTCGTTATCGTCGGGGGAGGCATTGGCGGTTTGGCGGCGGCGGCGCGCCTGGCACACGCAGGCTACCGCGTTACCCTGCTGGAACAGCGTGCGCAGCTGGGTGGGCGTGTGGGACTGTTCGAGCGCGATGGGTTCCGCTTCGATACCGGTCCGACTCTGCTGATGATGCTGGACCCGCTGGAGAAACTTTTCCGCGACCTGCACCGTCGGCTGGAGGACTACCTGCAACCGGTGCTGTTGAACCCATCCTACCGCGTCTTCTACGCTGACGGCACACGCTTTGATTCCTCGCCATGCATCGCCAGCATGGTGCGCGAAATCGCACAGAAGATGTCCCCCTCGGATGTGCCCGGCTACCTGCGGCTGATGGCGGACCTTTCGGCAATGCTACACGACGTTGTGCCTGCGTTCGTGCGCCGCAACTACCGCTCCCCGTTTGACCTGTTGGGCGCAAGGCAAATCCGCTTGCTGGCGAAGCACCGTCTGCTGGCTAACCTGTACCGCCGCGTGCGCCGCTACACCCGCGACCCGCGCCTGCAGATGCTGGTCACCTTCCAGACCATGTATCTGGGGCTATCGCCGCTGCAGGCACCGTGGGTGTATGGCATCCTCACCTACATGGAATCGGGAGAAGGGGTGTGGTTTCCTCGCGGCGGGATGTACCAGCTGGTGCGTGCGCTGGAGACGCTGGCGCGCGAAGAGAACGTGCAGATCCGCACTGGCGAGCGCGTGGAAGAGGTGATGATCGAATCGGGGCGCGCAGTGGGAGTTCGCCTCGCCTCAGGTGAAACCATAAAGGCGGATGTGGTGGTGCTGAACACCGATGTGCCCACCGCCTACCAGAACATGCTGCCCCCCAGCAACCAGGCGTCCCGAAAGTGGCGCAACTCGTGCAGCGCGCTGGTGTTCCTAATCGGGTATAACGGCAAGCTGCCTCAGCTGCTGCACCACAACGTGCACTTCAGCGGGGACTTTGAACGCAACCTGCAGGAGATTTTCGTGCAGAAAACCGTGCCCGAAGACCCGTCGTTTTACACCTGCCTGTCGGTGCGCACCGAGCCATCCGATGCGCCTGAAGGCAGCGAAAACCTGTATGTGCTGGTTCCCGTGCCCAACCGTTCCGGACAGGACGCCACTGCTGTGAAAGACGAAGTACTGCAAAAGGTGCTGAGCCGACTGGAGCGAGAAGTGGGCTTGCGCCCGGAAGGTGTGCGTTTTGTCCATCACATCTCCCCTGCCGATTGGGAAGCGATGGGTTTGTGGCAGGGAGCCGCGTTCGGGCTGAGCCACGACTTCTTCCAGTCCACCTGCTTCCGCCCGTCGAACCGTGCCCCGTTCGATGGGGTATACTTTGTGGGCGCAAGCACGGTGCCCGGCAACGGCATCCCGATGGTGCTGATTTCTGCGGAACTGCTACAACAGCGGATCGAGCAGGAGACAGGCGTTCGAAGAGGCAAAGGAGTGAAATGATTGCCCACTGGGTGCTGCCCATCCTGCTGGTTCAGTGCGTGATTCTGCTGGCAAACCTCAGGCACTGGAGGCGGCGACATGTGCCGCTTGCGGTGGAACCCACACACCGCTTGCCGAAGGTGAGCGTGTTGATACCCGTCCGCAACGAACGACACCGCCTGCCGGGTCTGGTGCAGATGCTCCGTTGCCAGAAGCCTGCGCCTTTTGAGGTCATCCTGTGCGACGACGGTTCCGAAGACGGCAGTACCGAATGGCTGTGCGAAAACCTGCCGCCGTATCAACCGGGTGAACCGTTCGGCTGGTTCACCGCGCCACCCAAACCGCCCGAATGGGTTGGCAAGAACTGGGCATGTCATCAACTGGGCAGCCGCGCGCAGGGTGACTGGCTGCTGTTTCTGGACGCAGACCTGAGTTTGGACGAAACCAGCATCGCTTCGATGGCGCGGGTTCTGGCGGAGGGTGAACAGGCGCAGCTGGTCACCGCCGTTCCCAGCCTGCACGCAAGCAGTCTCCCCGTGGGTCTGTTGAAGCTGATGGTTCCGTTCTCTGTTTTCACCCTGCTGCCGCTGGCGTTCGCCGAGAAACACCCTCACCCTGCTTTCGGATTTGCCAATGGTCAGGTGCTGGCTTTCCCGCGCGAGTACTATCAGCGGGTGCAGCCACATCGCCTCGTACACAACGCCGTGCTGGAAGACGTACAGTTGGCACGTATGCTGAAGAAGCGGGGAGACAGGTTATGCATCCTCGACGGGCGAACTCTGTTTCGTGTCAGCATGTACGACACGTTGAGTGAAGCCGTGGACGGCTTCTCGAAGAACGGGGTTGCTATCTGCGGTTCGGTTTTCAGTGCGGTCGTGGTCGCCCTCGCACTGCTGGCGGTGTATCTCTTGCCGCTGGTGGAGGGCTTGCTGGTCGGGTTCACTGTCTGGCACGGCGTGGACACTCTGCTGAGCGCGATGCTGTTTGCCGCTTCGGGCTGGATGGCGGGCTTACCTGTATGGTATGGAGCGCTGTATCCGCTGAGCATCCTTATCGGCGAGTTCGTGCTGTGGCGCTCCGTCCTGTGGTACAGGCGAGGGAAGGTGCTATGGAAGGGGCGCGAATACCGGGTGCGCTGAAGGCGACGGGCAGGCTGGTGGCGGATGCCTTCATCTGCCGCAGTGTGGCTGCGCATTTTCAAGCGGTATACGCCCGGGTCACCGAGCCACCTGCTCGAGACCGCCCCGTCATCATCTTTGCCAATCACCATTACTGGTGGGACGGTTTTCTGTGTTACGTGCTGGGTAAACAGTGGAAACTGCCCCTGAGCATGTGGATGGAAGAGTGGAGGTGGTTTCCTCCTTTTTGGGCACTCGGCGCGCTTCCCTATCCGCCGGGCGATACGATGGCAAGGGCACGCACGATACGCCAGACGGTGCGCCTGCTACAGACCCCCCCGCGCGTGCTGTTCCTTTTTCCGGAAGGCGTTCTGCACGCTGGTTTTCACCTTCTTCCTTTCAAAAGGTCTCTGTTCTGGCTGGCTCAGCGCGTTCCTGAGGCGCAGGTGCTGCCGCTGGCTATCGTCATCAGCCCGACATTGCATCAGTACCCTCGCGCCTTCCTGCATCTGGATACCTCGTTCCAGGCGCACACCTGCTCTGCCGATGAATGGCTGCCAGAGGCGCACCAGAAAATGACGCAGCTGGTGGAATCTCTCCGTCAGGAGGCGGAGTGTCTGGACACGGTGGAGAAAACTCTACAGGCAGGTTTTAGCCAGCTGGTGAAGGGCAGGGCTTCGGTGAATGAACGGTGGTGGGCAAGGATGATGCCATGAGAGATGCGCATCTCGCGGCGGACTACCGCTATTGTCAGGCGGTACAAAGGCACTTCGGCAAGAGTTACTACTTCGCCACGCGCTTCTTCCCGCCGGAGGTGCGTAGACATATATATGCCCTCTATGCGTTTGTGCGCCTGCCCGACCAGTGGGTGGACGAGCCAGGCAGAGCGAACGCCGGTGAGATTGCCCGCCACATCGACGAATACGAACGCACCCTGCGACGCGCCCTCGCCGGGCAATGGGTGGATGAACCCGTGCTTCGCGCATTTGCCCATACGGCGAGAGTGTTCGAGATCCCCGAAAGGTATATGCACGATTTCCTGAATGCGATGCGCATGGACCTCTATCGCACCCGTTACCGCACCTATGCCGAGCTGCGGGATTACATGTGGGGCAGTGCCGCGGTGGTTGGCGCGATGATGCTGTGTCTGCTCCGCTGTCATGACGAGAAGCTCTTACCGCCCGCCACGCGCATGGGTGAGGCGATGCAAATGACCAACTTCCTGCGCGACGTGGGCGAGGACTGGCGCAGGGACAGGATTTACCTCCCGCAGGAGGACATGCGCCGCTTTGGCGTCACCGAGCAGGACATCGCACACGGCAGGCTGTCGGAGCCGGTCATCCAGCTGCTGCGTTTCGAGATAGAACGCACACGGGCACTCTATCGAGAGGCAGAGGCGGGTATACCCCTGCTGCCGAGGGAATACCGTTATCCCGTGCTGCTGGGCAGCCGCCTCTACGCCCGCATTCTCGATCGCATCGAAAGCAACGGCTACGACGTTTTCCGGCAAAGGGCACAGACTACCCTGCTGGAGAAGATGCGGATTGCCTGGCAATGCCGAAGGGAGATCGGCGGGTGAGACATAAACGGCGTTACGGGGTGCTGCTACCACACAGTCCCCGTGTACGGTAAGGACAACAACACCCCTCTCCCGAAGCTTCGGGAGAGGGGCTGGGGGTGAGGGTTCACGTCAAGGCACTTCCACGCGCACGCGGCGGGTTACAAAGCCGTCGTCGGTTCTGGTGCGCACGATGAAGATAACCGTGTCGCCCGACTTTTTTGCCGAGACGATGCGGTGTACCTCATCCACGCTGTTTACCCGCTGTCCATCCACCTGCAGTATCACATCGCCGACAGCCAGACCCGCATCGTCCGCCGCGCTACCGGGCACCACCTCGGTAATCACCACACCCTGCGTATCCCGCGGAAGCCTGAAACGCTCCACGAGATCGGGCGTGAGTCGCTCAATGCTGATGCCCAGTTTGCGTCCGCTCTCCTGCGGCTGCTCACGCTGTCGTGTCTGTCCGTCAACCTCTGGAGCTTCGCCTACCTTCACACGCAGGGTCATCTCACGCCCATTGCGCACGATTTTCACCGGCACGACCGTACCCGGCTCGGTACGGGCAACCAGATCGCGGAAGTCCACCTCACCCTTGACCGGCTTGCCGTTGTACTCCACCACCACGTCTTCAACCTGAATACCTGCCTGCGCCGCCGGCGAGCCTTCCGTCACTGAGGTAATCAGCGCACCCTGCTTCACCTTCAGCCGCTGTGCATCATCGGGCGTAACGTCGGCAGGCATCACTCCAAAGAAGCCACGCACCACCTTGCCGCGCGTGATAAGCTGTTCCATCACGAAGCGAGCGGTGTTAATCGGCACGGCAAAGCCGATTCCGGCAAAACTGCCTGTCGGCGACTCGATGGCAGTGTTGATACCGATGACCTCGCCTCGAATGTTCAACAGCGGACCGCCCGAGTTGCCCGGGTTTATGGAGGCGTCGGTCTGGATGAGGTTCGGGTAGTAGCGTTGTCCCTGCGAGATGCTGCCGATGGCCTCGCGACGCTGCAGTGCGCTGACAACGCCAACGGTCATTGAGTTCTGCTTATCGAAGGGGCTTCCCAGCGCAATCGCCCACTGCCCCACGCGCACCGTGTCGGAATCACCCAGCCGAGCCGTGGGCAAACCGGTGGCGTTCACTTTCACCACAGCGATGTCGCTGCGGAAGTCGCGCATCACTTTGCCTTCCAGCCTGCGCCCATCGCTGAGTACGACCTCCACGCGCTCTGCGCCAGCCACCACGTGGTCATTGGTCAGGATATAGCCGTCGCTCCGCACGATGACACCGGAGCCGACGCCCCGCGTCGGTATCGGTACTGTTTCAGGAGCGCGGCCGCCTCGGCGGAATTCGAAGGGGAACGGAAAATCATCCGGTATCTCCAGGCGAAGATTGGGACGATTGACAGTCTTGCGTGCGTAGATGGTCACCACCGCCGGAGATACCTCCTCCGCGACCCGCACGAACGCGCTTTCCATCATCTCTGCCGCGCTAAGCGCGTCCGCTTTCGAGATACTGGCTGTAGCAGACACCGGGCGCGCGCCGCCCTGCGCCAGCGTAACCACAGGCTTTTGGAAAGCGGTTCCGAGGAACGCACCCAACGCCACGCTGAACAGAATCATCACAGTAAAGACCCACGCCCGAGGCTGAGTCATCATGGTTGACATCCCTCCTTGTGTGCATGGTATGGGAATGGAAGCGGAGGCACGTTTTCTGCCTCCGCCATACTGTCTCACCGATAATATCGGACGGAGACCAGCGAAGCCCGGTTATCATACGGGTACAGTGGGATCTCTGCTGGCACAAACGGTTGCTGCCGAAGATGCAGTTTGCCAGAGAGGTAGGCATCCAGAGTGGCATGGTCTATTTCGTTGGCTATGCCTGGTGCAGTGGCGATGTCTCGCTCCGACGGCGTTCGCGCCTGTACGCCAAAGTACCATACTCCCACTGCAATCGCCCCCAATGCAGCTGCCAGTGCCAGTGGGCGAACCAGCTGTCTGGGCAGGATGAAACGCCACCTGTTCGCAGGAGCAGAGGCGCCAAGCACCCTCTCTACCAAACGGTCTTCGAGAGAAGCAGACGGAGCCACCATGGGCATCTCACTGAGCAGACGCTTGACCTGAAGCAGAGTAAGGTATTCGCGACGGCAATCTGAGCATCCATCCAGATGCCTCTGGATGGCAAGCATATCGACACCCGATAGCTCTCTATCGATGTAACAAGAGAGCAAGTTCTGCACTTTACCGCAGTTCATCATTCAGTCACCTCTCCACGCGCTTTAGCTTGCTGGTACGCTTCGATGCGTTGGCGAAGAAACCGCCTGCCGCGATGCAAGCGTGAGCGTACCGTGCCCAGCGAACAACGCATCGCCTCGGCAATCTCTTCGTAAGATAACCCCTGAATGTCTGCCAGTATCACCGTCGTTCGGAAATCGGGTGGCAGAGCATCCAGAGCGCGCTGGATGTAGTCCTCCAACTCCTCCGACATCACAATCGTTTCAGGATTCGCAGCTGCATCGGGTATCTCCAGCTGCACATCTCTGTCTGAGTCCTGGATATTCAGCGGCTGGTCTAATGATTGCACCTGCAGTTTCGGTCGCCGACGCAGCATATCGATAAAGGCGTTATTAACGATGCGGTACATCCAGTTCTCAAAAGGCATATTCCGATTGTACCGGTCAAAGAACCGGAACGCACGGATAAACGCCTCTTGCGTCAGGTCCTCCGCATCGTCTCTGTTGCCGGTCAGGCGGTAGGCAATGTTAAACACCGTCCGATGATGACGGCGCATGAGCGTTTCAAACTCCGCTCGCGCATCCTGCCAGCCGGCAGTTACCTCTTTGGTCCATTCCATTCTGGGTTGTCCTCCTGTTGGTTATTACGCCCTTGCTATGCGCATCGGTTCCCAAATATTTAGACTCACCGCCGCGCTTTTCGTTGCGCGGCGGTGTCCTTCTCACTCCTCTTTGGGGGCTGGTACTGGTTCCAGCAGCATCTCTTTGGTGTAGATGAAGTCGCTGCGCTGGTAATCGGCGAGTTCGTAGTCGTCTCGCAGCACGATGGCGCCCGTCGGGCACGCCTCCTGACAGTATCCGCAGAAGATACACCGCAACATGTTGATTTCATAGCGCACCGCGTATCGCTCGCCCGGCGAGTAGCGCTGCTCATCGGTGTTTTCGGCTGCCTCCACGTAGATGCAACGGGCGGGACACGCGCCCGCACACAGGGAACAGCCGATGCATCGCTCCAGCCCGTTGTCGTAGCGACGCAGCACATGTCGCCAGCGCGTGCGCGGATACATCGGTCGCTTCTGTTCTGGATACTCCACCGTAATCGGCTGCTGGAACGGCGGCTGATGTCGGAAGGTGATGCTCAACCCCTGTGCCAGAGGAAGCACCGTTTTCACAAATCGCCTGGCAACCTGTGTGATCATCCGCTGGATACCTCCGTACGCTTCAGGAGAGGCAGTTCGACAATCATCCCATGATGTTGCTGGCGAATCTTGCGCTGTAACTGCAACAAACCGTAAAGCAAGGCGTCGGGTGACGGCGGGCAACCCGGCACGTACACGTCCACCGGCACTATTTGGTCCACTCCTTGCAGGATGGCGTAGTTATTGAACACCCCTCCGCAGGAGGCACACGCCCCCATCGAGATAACCCACTTGGGGTTGGGCATCTGGTCGTACAGCTGGCGCAAGACGGGACCCATCTTCTTGGACACCCGCCCCGCCACAATCATCACGTCCGCCTGCCTCGGGCTGGGGCGAAACACCTCCGAACCGAAGCGAGAGATGTCGAACCGTGCCGACACGGTGGACATCATCTCGATAGCGCAACACGCCAGCCCGAAGGTGAGAGGCCAGAGGCTGTTCACGCGCCCCCAGCGCACCAGGTCTTCCAGCTTCGCCAGCAGGATATTGCCTTGCTGTTGCAAGCCGGGTATCTGCGGCGTGGTGGAATCATGCGCGGCTATCTCCACAATGCGTTTTGCCATCGTCGCGCTCCTTTTCCGCTTTATTCGCAGCGCACCGAAATGCGCGTTTGCAGGGTATCGTGTGAATTATACCTTTTTAGCACAGCTAGATTCTACCTGAAATCAAAGTTCACCATTAGAACGGCAGCGACTGCCCCACTCCCTGCGCCAGCGCTTTGCGGTAGACGACATGAGCCACCGCCACATCTTCCAGCGCTACCCCGAGGCTCTTGAACAGCGTGACTTCGGCGGGGTCCGTGCGTCCTGGCACACGTCCCGCCACGATGTCCGCCAGTTCTATCACCTGCCGCCAATTCAGTTTGCGCGCCTCGATAGCGGTAATCAGCTCTCCCGCTTCGATGCGTGCCTGCTCTTTGTCGTCAACAGCCACGGTGTGGCATCGTGCAAACACGCAGACATCCAGCTCACGACGCGAGAAGGCGTTTGCACCGATAGCGTTGACATGCGTGCCCTCGTCCAGCCACTCCCCGAACAATACCGGTTCGCGTGCTGTAGTGGCGCACACGACGATCGCGCTTCCGCGCGTGGCTTCTTCGGCGGTATCTGCTGGCACCACCGAGATGCCCAGCCTCTGGCTCATCATCTCGGCAAAGTCTTCGCGCTTCTCCGGGTGGCGTGAATACACTTTCACGCGAGCCACAGGGCGCACCGCACATATCGCTTCCACCTGCGTTTGAGCCTGCCAGCCTGCGCCGATGATACCCAGCGTGCGGGCATCGTGCCTTGCCATGTAGCGGGTCGCCACCCCCGACGCCGCACCTGTGCGTATCTGCCCCAGCCGGTCCGCTTCCATCACACACAGCAGGTTTCCATTATCCGCGTCGTAGAGGAAGAAGAGAAAGCGCGTTTTGGGGGCGAAAGAGGCGTATGCCTTGAAGCCAAACACGCCCTCCCCCAGCAACGCTGCGCTCATGATGTGGAACACGCCATCGGGCAGGTAGAGGCGCTGGCGCGGGTTATTCAGCACTTCCGCCTGCCCCTCTGCCGCGAAAGCCCGCTCTACCGCGTCCAGCGCCTCCGGTACCGTGAGCAAATGGTGTACCTGTGCCTCAGTCAGGAAAAACGCCATCCTCGCTGCCCTCGGACTACCCCATGCACACTTGCCTATTCGCGTTCTTCCATGGGTACCCACTTGCACTCCCGTGGTCCCACATACTCCGCACGCGGGCGAATCAGCCGGTTGTCTTGCAGCTGCTCCATGACATGAGCAGCCCATCCCACAACGCGGCTGCTGGCAAACAGGGGGGTAAACATGTCTACAGGAATGCCCAGCATATATTGCACCGATGCCGAGTAGAAGTCCACGTTGCAGTATAGCCCCTTCTCCCGCAACATCACCTCTTCGACCTTTTCGGAAATCTCGTACCAGCGCAGATTGCCCTGCCGCTCGCCGAGCTGGCGAGACAGGCGTTTCAGGTGCTTGGCACGGGGGTCTTCGGTCTTGTACACGCGGTGTCCGAACCCCATCACGCGCTGCTTTTGCAACAGCAGTCCCTTGACGTACTCCTCGGCGCGGTCGGGCGTGCCGATATCGATCAACATTCGCATGACACGCTCATTGGCTCCGCCGTGCAAAGGTCCCGCTAATGCGCCAATCGCGCCTACCACCGCCGAGTACATATCCGACAGGGTGGAGGTAATCACCCGCGCGGTGAAGGTCGAAGCGTTAAACTCATGGTCCGCCTGCAAAATCAAAGCCACATCCATCGCCCGCACGCTCAGGGCATCTGGCTCCGTACCCGTCAGGGTATACAGGAAGTTTGCCGCATGGCACAGATTGGGATTGTTCTTCAGCGGCAGCTCGCCGCTGCGGATGCGCTCGATGGAGGTAATGATGGTCGGGATACGCGCGGTTAGACGGATGGCTTTGCGCAAATTCGCATCTGGCGAGCTGTCGTCTGCATCCGGGTCATACAGGTCCAATACCGAAACGAGCGTGCGCAGCAACTGCATGGGCTTGGCGCGCGGCGGAAGGTCAAACAACAGCTTCATGACCTGGGCGGGGAGCTCCCGGTTGGCAATCAGCTGCTCGCACAAATACTGATACTCCCTCTTGTTAGGCAGCTTGCCAAACCAAAGGAGGTAGATGACCTCTTCGAAGGTCGCATGCTCCGCCAGGTCGTCGATGTCGTAACCCCGGTACAGCAGTTTCCCGGTCTGTCCGTTCACATCGCTGAGGGCGGAAGTACCCGCGACGACATCTTCCAGTCCCTTTGATACCATCATGGTTGCCATCTCCGTTGTTGTCACACCTCGTGCCGATATTTCACGAGGCTATCATGCTGTAGGCATTTTACATCTCGAAGGCTTCAAGAGTCAATAGAGCGAACTACCATGTCTCGGGCTCCACTGTCTCCTCGCAGTCGATGCCCGCGCCGTACTCGTGCTTAAAAGGTGGCTGCGAAGTACCGGGCTGACTCCAGCGATGATTATTTCGGGCAAACGGCAAACGGTCTGGATAGGTGTCGTTACCCCCAGTATCACAGAACAGTCCCAGACAGATTGCCCGCTCGCGCAGAGTACCACGCGCACCGATGCTGCTGCGCCCCAGAGTGATGGAGGGCGCCACCTCGTAACGGTCATCTCCCAAAGCCTCCCAGAAGATGCCGATGCCGTTGGCGTTGCCGCCGCCCAGACTGAGGTTGGGGGCACGATAGAGGTCATTGCCACCAAGCTCGATCAGCCAGCCGAGCGAGAAGTCGTGTCCTGCCCCCTGCGCCATGCTGACGTTGTGCTTATCGCTTTGCGGGGAGGGGAAGTCCAGCGTCTGGTCGTCGGCGATGTAGCGGTCGCTTCCAGAGACGTCCAGCAGCAGTCCGTAGCCCTTCGTGCCGCCATAGCCCTGCGCCATGCTGAAACAGCGATAGCGGTCGTCGCCCGCGGGGTCTATGAGCAAGCCAATGCCCCAGGTCGCGCTGCCCTGTCCGCTGGTGTAGCACTCGTAGCGGTCGTTACCCGCCGCATCCACCAACACTCCCACCCCGAAATGCGCCTCACCCTGCGTCACACGGAGTGCGGTGTAGACATCGTCCCCCTGCAGGTCCAGCACGAAGGCGTAGCCCATCACTGCCCCACCGATGCAAGGCGAGACGGCGCGGTGCTTACGGTCGGGAGTTTTCTCGATGCCTCGCGAGGCGATTTGCCTGTCTTGCAGGTGGAGGTCGTTTCCCTGCAGGTCGATCACGACGGTGATCGGATGGTCTGCGGAGCGGTTACCCCCCACATCGAGGTAGGTGTCATTGCCACCCATGTCCAGAATCAGCAAATAGTTTTCGGGCTGGTAGGTATCCGTCCCCCTACTGCGCAGGGCGATAATGCCCCACGGGGTGGGGATATCCACCGAGAAGTTTGCCGTGCCCTGCACCGCCTGCAGTTCCGTCGCCACCCGTTCGCTAACCAGCAACAGGTCGTGCGCCCCAGCAAACAACGCCTTCAGGTCCGTATGGCGCATCAGGTACCAGTAGGCGGTATTGTCTATACTTTGCAGCTGCTCGGAAGCGTCCAGCGACCGGCACAGCATCGTGTACAGCGATGAAGGTTTTTGCTGCGCAAACACCTCCCGAAACGCCAGGTCGCGCCATGGCCATGCTTCCACCATAGTCAGTAACAGGTAGGCAACAGGTTTCTGTACCGACATGGGTATCGTTGCCAGTGGTTTGCTCCATGCGGCTCCTTGGGGTACCTTCTGCCCGGCGGCGAGGTAAACCGCTTCGATAGCCTCATACAGAGGTTGTTTGAACGCATCTGCCCGACGCTTCTGCTGTTCGGTAGGGTCGCTGATGAGGGTGCGACGTGTACCTTCGGACAGGCGAAGGCTGGCAGACGACAGCAAGTTTGCCCCGCTTCCTGCATTTTGTATAGCGTCCCTTCTCAGCGTTCCGACTACGAAAGGCACACGCCACGGGTCGAGATGGAGGCTGTCGAAGAAGGGCAAGCGATAATCACCGCCGCCGTAGAGCTGCAGGTCGAGTGGATGGAAACGCGCCCGCTCCTTGCTCAGCCCGACCTGCGCCAGGGCGTCATCGAACGCATCCGCACTCGCCAGTACAGGCAGGAATAGGTTGATAACGACGAGTAAGTACCATAGAGCAGCACGCATTGGCTTCCTCATGACGTGTGGTTGTATTCCTCTTTCTGGGGGACAACGGGCATGTCCTGCCTGCAGATAGAGATACGGGAGGCTGAACCAGCAGATGCCCCTGCGCTGGCGCGCCTTTATGTGGAGGCGTTCGGCTCGAAGCTGCAGTGGGCGTTCGGGAAATATGCCGACGCCATGCCAGCCATCGTGCTGGAGCTGTTGTTACACGACCAGATGCGTTTAAGCGAAGCACTGGTTGCGGAAGCCGATGGTCAGGTTGCGGGCATGGCGGTGTTGAGGCGCGACCACAAACACCGTGTCCGATGGCTGAAAGTGTGGCAGATAGTACGACGGCATGTGGGGGGATGGCGCGTTTTCACCGCAACCTTCATCATGGCTGCCATGTGCAGCAACCTGTGTACGCCCACCCGTTCGTATCTCGAGGCGCTGGCGGTGGATCCGCACTATCGGGGGCAGGGCATCGGCACGCTGTTGCTGGAAAGGTGCTTTGAGGAGTCACAGCGAGCTGGCAAGCGTGAAATCTCTCTGCACGTCGTGGACACCAACCCTCGCGCCAGGCAGCTGTATGAGCGCATGGGTTTTCGCACGCTGCGCACGGAACGCTTCGCATGGTTTGCCTCACGCTGGATGGGCTTCAGCGCACAGGACTACATGGTGCGACCGCTGTAAAATGCCGGATGGCTACGCCCTCGGATGGTGCTTCGTGTACACTTCGCGCAGGTGGTCGATGCTTACCCGGGTGTAGATTTGGGTGGTGTTGATGCTGGCGTGCCCCAACATCTCCTGCACCACGCGCAGGTCTGCTCCTCCTTGCAACAGATGCACGGCAAACGAGTGGCGCAGGGTGTGCGGGCTGACAGGACGCGAGATACCAGCCTGCTGCACATACTGCTTCAGCCTCAGCCAGAACTGCGTGCGCGATAGCGGGGTGCCCCGCTCACTGAGAAAAAGGTAGTCCTCGCTGCGTTTGCCGAGCAGACGAGGGCGCGCGAGGCGCAGGTAATCCTGGATTGCGGATTTGGCGCTATCCCCGAAAGGCACCCATCGCTCCTTTGCCCGCTTACCAAACACACGCACGAAGCCTTCCTGCAGGTCGACGTCCTGCAAGCGCAAACCGACCAGCTCCGAAACGCGCAAGCCCGCCGCATACGCCAGCTCCAGCATCGCCCGGTCGCGCAGTCCGATGGGGGTTCGGGTATCCGGTTGAGCAAGCAGGCTGTCCACCTCGCGGCGTGAAAGGGCGTTGGGCAGTTTGCGGGGGAGGCGAAAGGCGGAAACGGAGGCGGCTGGCTCTTCGGGCAAAAGGCCTTCCTGCCGCAGGAAGCGTGCAAATGCCCGCGCGGCACACAATTTGCGCTCGATGCTCACCTCTGCCAGTCCCTGTTTACGCAAATGCTGTGCGAAAGCCAGCAGACCGTCCTCGCCCAGAGATTCTCGCAGCGCAAACCCCCGTTTTCCGGCAAACGCGGCGAGCTGTTGCAGGTCGCGCGAGTAGGCGTCCTGCGTGTGGGCAGAGGCGCCCCGCTCCACACGCAGGTAGTGCAGGAATCGGGCAATGTATTCGTTCATCTGGCTGCTGGCTGACCGATGCGAGGCTGGGGGTTCCTGATGATGCCCAGCGCCCAGCGGATACCTCCCAGAATATGCTGCTTGTACCACTCGCTTTCGATAACATCCTCACGATGTCCCAGCCCGGTGTAGAAGACACGTCCCTTGCCGTAGGGTTTACACCATATCAGCAGGTAATCGCCGGGCTGGCCAGCCTGCGGGTGACCGTCGGGCGGATGCCTGTCCATTGAACCCAGCACGTGCAGTTTCGCACGGTCATTGTTCTTGAACTCGTAGATTTCGTCGAAGACGCGAAATCGGGGCGCCAGGTGCGTCATGGCCGGGTGTTTCGCATCTTCTACAATCACCTCGACTTCACACTGCGCGCCGTGCGTGAGAAACTCACCGCCCAGCATCTCGATAAAAGCAGGCTCATCGTGGTAGGTGTCTGCTGCGGCATGAATACCGATGACCCCTTTCCCGGACTTCACCCAGTTCAGAAACGCCTGCAGGTCGGGGATGCCGATGTTGCCGGTGGTGTTGGAGAATATCACGCCATCGTACTTCTTCAGCGCTTCCGGCGACATCATCTGCTTCACATCCTCGGCAGTGCGGCAGTAATCTACCGTGAATTGCCCCGACTTTTCGGCAAGCTCTGCGATCACTTTGTCGAAGCTCTTGATGGCTCCCTCGTGACGAAAGCCCGCCGTATGCGACACCACCAGCAGGCGTTTCTTCGCCTTAGCAGAAGTCCCCGCCCGCTGGGCATCGGCGGGAGTGGTGGACACTATGACCAGCACGCAAATCGCCACTAGCAACCACATTGCGTTCATCTCTCTGCCTCCCCTGCTGTTGAAAGGTACGTTAACTTTCGCTTCTGGACAAAGAACTCCTGCAGACCACATATCCAGCATCGGCAGGCTTTCTCACTCAAAAACCCGCACAATTACCAGCTCGCAACGCTATCAGGGTGTTGTACAATGTGTTACTACTTCTCGGAAAGGAGGGTTTTTGCTCATGAAGCGCATGTCGCATATGCTGGTAGTGCTGGCACTCGCTTTCATGCTGGCACTGGATGCTTCCGCACAGGTTCGGATTTATGACACCATCTACAATGCGGCGGGCACAGACTATGAACTGACCGGACTGACCTTTACCGGCGTATTGCCACGCTACCGCATCGCAGATGGGTTGGGGGTAAGCCTGTCGGTGCCTCACTACCTGAATCGCTTGGACTTCGTGCTGGTCGTCGCTACTGCGGGCACGTTTACCGACCTGAGCGCGGAGATTGCGGTCTACAATGCATGGGACCCGAACGCCCCGGGCTCGGTCTTTAGCAACCTGGCGACGTCGGTCACTGTGCCGCTGGACGACGTGACCACGACTGGCGCGACCGCCTATATCTATCAGGTCTCGATACCGTCGGGAGTGGTGCTGGACACGAACCCGAACAAGGGTGTGGTAATCACCTTGCGGCGTGGCGGCGTGCTGGATAACAACCTGTCGCTGGGCATCGTGAACCGCTTGCCCAATCCCGGCAGTGAGGTTGTTGCCGACCTGTGGTACCGCGACGCCAACGACAACGGCATCATTGAGGCTACCGACGCGCGAACCTTTGGTGGCGGGCGCGACTTCGACAACGTGGCGTTGACGCTGTGGGCGACGCCTGTGCCCGAGCCGGCAAGCTTCTTAGTCATCGGGGCGGGGTTGGCTGGTTTAGCCGCCCTTCGCCGCCGCCGCTAGTGGATTGAGGGGCTACCGACAACGGTAGCCCCCTAGTCCCTCGGCATGGTGACCGCTATCGCCACGTTTCGCAGGTACTTCTCGGCGAGGCGCAACACGTCTTCCCGCTTGACCGCCGCGACTCTGTCCGCAAATTGCCGGTCGAACTGGTAACCCAGCCCGATACACTCATACCAGCCGAGAAAGTAAGCGCGGTCGCGCACCCGTTGATGACGCAACGCATACGAGCCAATCACCAGTCTCTTTGCCCGTTCCACTTCCTGTTCGGAGGGAGGTTCCGTGCGCACCGACTGCATCTGCTGAACCAGTGCTTTCTGCACGTCGTCCACTATCAGCACGGGTATCCCCCCAGCACTAATCCGATAGGGCGCAATCTCCACGAAGCCCAACAGGCAGCTTCCCCCGGACAGGGGCGGATAGAAGGAACCTATCTCGTAGCCGATTCCCGAGGCGTCTCGCAGGTTGGTGAAGATACGTGAGCTTTTGCCCCTGCCCAAAATGGCGTCCAGCACCGTCAGCGCGGGATACTCGGCGGAGGTGATGCCCGGTACGGGATAACCTGCCATGATGTATGCAGTGTTGCCCGCCTGCTCGCGTACTTTGCTCAGCGATTCCCGAAGAGGCGTCCAGGTGAGGTTGGGACGACGCACCGCACTGCGCGCCTCCCAGCTGCCAAACAGCGTGGTGAACTTTTCTACCACCCGTTCCGCAGGCACGTTGCCCACCACCACAATAACCAGATTGTCGGGTGTGTAGAAGCGGCGGTGAAAATCCTGCAGGTCCTGAGGCGTAGCCCGCTGGATATAAGCGGGGTCACTGCTGAACGGATAAGCGTACGGATGTTCGGGCGGATACAACAGCGTTCGCAACGCCATAAAGGTACTTCGGAACTTGATGTTTCGCTCCGCCTGCGCCTCTGCCAGTGCTTCTTGCTTTGCCCTCTCCACCACCTCTGGTTCGAACTGTGCGTTCTTCACGCCCTCCGCCAGCAACCAGGCGGCGTCGTCAAAAGCCTCGGCAACGGTGGTGATGGAGATTTGCGTATAATCGGGTTGCCAGTAAGCGCGCACCTCGCCGCCTACGCGCTCGATCTCCTGCGCAAGGGTCTGCATGGTCTCGTTCGTCGTGCTGCCGAACAGGCTGCGCGACACCAGCAAGCCGATGCCGCGTTTGTCCTCTGGCTCCGCCCATACGCCGACTTTGAGGAACGCCTCCAGCGCCACCACCCGCGCGGATGGCTCATGGGACACCACAATCACCATGCCGTTGCTCAGGATACGCTTCACCGGCTCAGAATGGGAAGCCTGGCTGATGTGAACGAGCACGACAACATAGGTTATCGGCACAAGCAAACCCTTCAGGCTCTTTCTCATGAGCAGCATCCTTATTATGACTTGCTAGAACAATTCGCCGTTGTTGGGGTAATCCCTGCCACAGTCACAGGCTTAAGAGGCGAGCCCTACAGCGCGACGGAGGGCAACGATCTCTTCGTCGGTGAGGTATCTCCATGCGCCAACGGGCAATTGGTGCAGCGTGAGGTGCCCAAACCGTTCGCGGTGCAGGCGTACGACCGGGTGCCCGACCGCCATGCACATCCGTTTCACCTGTCGCTTGCGCCCCTCGTGAATGGTCAGGCGCAACAGGGTGGTTCTGCGACCGGCAAGATACCGCACCTTCTGCACCTGCGCGGGAGCGGTCATGCCGTGTTCCAGTAGGACGCCCTCCCGCAGGCGTCGGACCGCTTCTTCGCCCACTTCGCCACGCACCTCCACCAAATAGGTTTTCGGCACCCCATAGCGCGGGTGCGTTAGACGATACGCCAGCTCACCTTCATCGGTGAGCAGCAGCGCTCCTGTGATATCGGCGTCCAGACGACCGACCGGAAAGACAGCAGCGGTGACGCCTTGCAGCAAGTCCATCACCGTGCGAGCGGCGTGTGCATCGCGGCGGGTGGTAACCACGCCTGCCGGCTTGTGCAGCAAGATGTAGGTGTGTTCTTCGGACAGTTGCACCCGCTTGCCGTCCACTTCAATCACGTCGCACTGCGGGTCAGCCTGCACGCCCAGTTGCGTTACCACCTGCCCGTTTATGCGCATGCGCGCCTGCAGGATAAGCTGTTCGCACGCCCGCCGCGAACCATACCCCGCCTGCGCCAGGATTTTCTGCAACCGTTGCGGACGCTCACTCATCGCCTATTTCGCCGAAGTGGCGCACCAGCACACCAAAGTCAAACAGCGTCACCTCTGCATCACCGTCTAAGTCGGCATCCGGGTTCCAGTTGCTGTCGCCCGGAACACTGCCAAACGCCGCCACCAGACCGCCGAAGTCAAGCAGCGTCACCTCGTTGTCCCCGTTAGTTAGCGAGGCGTTCACACCGCCCACTTTCGCACCGCTCACCCTCACGTTGCGCACCACCTTGCGCAGCCAGTGGCTCGCCTTGAACGCCAGGTCGTAATTGCCGTTCGGGACATCGGGCAGAGAATAGTTGCCTGCGCTGTCTACATAGTGCGTCACCGTGCGAAGCGGGTCGGTGCTACCCGCGTTGCGCAACTGCACCACTATCGGCACAGCGGTGACATCTCCGCCCCAGTCGCCCAGCTCCACCTTCCCGCTGATGGTGTAGGTGCGCACAATCGGGCGTGCGGGACCGCCGGAGGTCGTCCACCAGTCAAACACTACCCACACTTGACCAAATCCAGTCCCAGTATGCCATCTGCCCCTGCATCTTCGAGCCGTTCTGGGTGACCGTTCCCTGCCAGACCACGTCGGTGTTGCCCACGCCGGGGATGTTGGCGACGCCGGAGAAGGACATGGTGTCTCCATCCATCCTGCCGGAGATGGTGTATTGCCCCAGCGGGTTGTTGTTGGGGGGCAGGCATTGCACCCGGCCGGTCAACTCGCCGGTGGTGGTGTTTTGGATGAAGAAGCGGATGTTTCCGTCGAACACGAAGCCGTAGTAGACGTCACGGATTTGCACTGTCCAGTAGGTGTTGGAGATGTCCTAGTTGGGTGGCGCGGCGAGGGTGGGTATCGCCAGCGCTAGAAGCAGTAGCCAGAGGTGTCGTTTCATGGTTGCAACCTCCTTTCCTCATGTTCTCCAGTTATTGGACGTTTTCAATCTACAGAGAGGTTACCTCTTCAAACAGCCTCCACACAACAGATGATTGATCACAGAGGCGGTGCACATCGGTCGTCGGCTGCCCGCGACGCCTAGATGCCTCTACGCAAACTGGCATACGCCGAACAGAAAACCTCTCCCCATAGTGTCCATCACATAGAAATCTCCCACTCGATGCCCATCCAGCTCAAACGCGGTGAACTGGCGTCGGGTAGCGGTCTCCACCACAATCACCCTGTCGATGTAGCGATAGCCAGGGAATGAACGGTATTCATTTCTGCATGACAGTAACGCCCATCGTCCATCATTGGAAACGTCCAGACCGAAAATGTCATCCCATTGGTGCTGCTTGGCGGAGAGGGCTATCCTTCGCCGTCCATCGCGCCACTGTACCACTACCTGCTGCCGTTTCTTCCTTTTGCTTGTGTCGTAAACCTCTTTGTCGGAAACAACCAGACGCACCTGACCGTTTCGAGAGTAGGCATGTCCTCTTGTACTACCTACGCCGCCCACACGGAACCGTCTGTTCAACAGGTACCAATCGGTGTTCAGACGGCGCACCTCTTGGGCGGATAGCTTTTTCTGCTTGCCTGTATAGGTGTCTATCTGGTAGAAGAGGCGGGAGGGCTTCACTCCTTTGCTCCGTCCTTGATCAGGCTGGTCTTGTTCGTACCACACGTGGCGGCTATCCGGATACCAGCCGAAGTTCATAGCACGTCCCTTTGCGAGCACTACAGGGCGGTTGTCAGGCAAGCTAAACAAGACGAAGTTGCCAGCCTCACCAACGGGTATACGAAGTTGATGACCAAACAAGTGACGTCCGTTGGGTGAGAACAGGCACTGGTAGTACTGCTGGTAATTGGAGAGAGCCGTCAACTCGCCGCGCACTATATCACCAAGCCAGGTACACTCAGATAGCACGTAGAGGTACCGCCTATCAGGAGACATCTGGACATCTCGATTGTAAAAGTCAGTTACAGTGAATAGCTGCCTGCTCTGCCAACGCCCGCCCTCGAGGCGCGCAAGAGTGATATATGCTTTGCCAATCGGTTCGCCAGTGAAGACCAGCAGTTCGATGGGTGGTGGAGCAATCATTTTGCTATCCCTCCCTATGACATCCCACTTATCGCGCGAGGTCAATAGAGATTATCTCACGGTAGTAACGGGTGTATCGACCTCCCTCCCCCACTCTCTCATCCAGAACGAATATAGGATTCTGCTGGAGACTGGGAAAGACACCGGCGCTACCTGGCTGATCGGAGAGATCTTCTGTCCAGCGTTGCCATGAGAAAGAACCATTCCGGTAGCGATACACCTCTGCTGGTTGCCCTAAATCTACGCCAAAAATAAGAGGGTCGTAGTCAACACCTACGCCGATAATAAATGAGTCGCTGCGTGCGTATCCTCTACTCCCAACCGCTTGCCTTCTTTGGGCGATAGAGTGCACGCGGCGAACCCTTACACCTTCTCCAGTTGCTGGGACTGACGGCGCGAAGCCAACATAGGTGTGCGAGAACGCTGCGTCCTCGGCGAATAGGTCGTAAGCGCGGACGCTCAATGTCGTCAACTTTACCCAGAATAGCCCAAATGGAAAGTAAACCGGGTTCAATTGTATGTCGACGTAGTAACCGAATAAGCCATTCGAACTGTCGTAGAGGATGTGATTCCTAGGATTGCGAGGGTCTCCACCCAGCACAGGCTGCCCGTTGGGCGTCCGGGTGAGGCTAGGCACAAGATAGGGTTGCCAGCGGGGATATGAAATCCCTTGACGCCCTGCGGCGTGGAACATCAAGCCACCCTCCATGTCCGTTCCTGGAAAGGCGATACCAAAGTAGATACAAGGTGTATCCTCGGTTGGTTCTCCTCCCACTTTATAGGTGCTGTTGATATAAATATAGACGTTGCCGAAGTTGGGGTCGATAACGGGAGGCAAGTAAAACGAGGCTCGTGCCCCTACGCACTGCGCACCTGAGTCCGTCCGCACCCGTCGGTATGGTCCGGTATGCGTGTTCTCCAGAGCTTCTGTTCTCGTGCGGGTTAGAGGAACCTCTAAACCCTGGTAGTTAATGCTGCTTGTTTCACTGTGGTAAATCCCTGGGGGTGCCGTCACTACAGGGTAGCCGAACGAGTCCTCTGTGTAGTATCGCCCATCAGGAGCCAGGACATCAAGCTGCCCCTGCGGCACATTCCCGATGACAGCCCGAACCGCCCGCAAGATGCTGGCTGCATCCCCCGTATCCCACGGTATCGCCCCCACATGCGGAACCGCGCTATCCTCCTCCGATGGAGCACTCCATACCCCCGTTGCGCTCCGCCTCCACCACAAAGTAATACTCCTGCTCGGAGGTTAAACCCGTGACGCTTAGCATCCGCGCGTCTCCAGACTGAACCGAAGACACGTTGGGATATACCCCGCTTGCTGTGCCCCAGCGCACCCGATAACCCGTTGCACCGGGCACCTCGTCCCAATACACCGTCACCTTGTTCGCCCCCGTCGGCGCGGCGAATATCCACGGCACAGAGGTCAAAACCACATCTTCACCACGCAACCAGTGGCTCGCCTTCGCCTGAACCGTATATGCACCCGCCGGCAGGGTCAACTCCACGTCCACCTCTGCCGACGGGGCAACGATACTCACCGTTTTAACGTATACCGGCGCATCGGGGTTACTCTCCGTGCCCACCGCCTTCGCGCGAAACTCCACGCTGATCACACGGCTCGGATGACCGCCCCAGTCGCCTAAACGCAACCGCTCAAGGGATGTCAACGGCATCTACTGGCAGGGCCGATACCACCAGGTAACGCATCTGCCCCTGGATGGGCACTTCCACTAGGTAGCGTTTTCCTGTATCGGATGGAGGCATATCCTTTTGCCAGAAGAACTCGTCTAGTCCGAGATACACTCCCTTGCCGTGTTTCGCCCAGCGTATCAAGTTAAAGTGATAAAAAGCCCATCCCTTCGACCAAGCGTTGCCAACACCTCGCACATCTTGGTAGTAGTGTTTCCCCTGTTCATTGACGAAGTGCAGACGAGCAAGAAGATCGTGCTGGCGACGCAACCGATTCTGTTCAGTGCGCGTGGGATCAAAAAAGACCGTCCACTTGCTATTTGGAGAGATCAGCAAGTGCTGTCCTGCAGGAGCACCTTGTGGCGTTTGGGGTCGCACCGGGTCGGCATCGGCGTACTCCCTACCGTACAGTTTACGATATAGCCTCAAGGCATGACGAAATGCCCTTCCCATCAGACGGTCCATGTGAGAGGGCTCGAGCGGACGGATTTGCTCGCCATTTACGTACACACCGTAGAATCGCTGGTCGTCTCGTCCTTGCCTCACACCATAGACTAGATACCGACTATCCAGTGACCACAAGTAACAGTCGGCTCTGTCTGTCAGCTGACGTGCTTGCCCAGAGGTTACATCTACCAGATATAGCCCTGACTCGTGTCCCCACCCTGTTGTTGCTACGTATTTACTGTTGGGCGACCAGCGCCAGTCGCCTTGGTAAGCAGCTGGCGTCACACGGCGGATAAACAGGTTGGCTGTTTCACCGACAGCCAGTGCAATCGGCTTTGGACGCCCTCCGGCTACATCCGATCGTGGGATGAATGATGCAGCCAGTCGTTTCCCATCCGGTGAGAGCTTTACCTCCCCTAGGTTATACAGGTCGCCCTCATAACTGTTTGGAAATAAGCGTCCAGCCACGTGTTTCCCGTTGCGAAAGATTTCTAGTCCGAAAACAGGCTGTTCATACATGGCAGTCGCCCGATAGGTAACTATCAACCCTGAGAAAGACAAATTAAGCACCTCGATCTTACCTCCTTTCTCAGTTAGTGTCTGATATTAACAGTCTCGCTGGTAGGACTACCTCCGGTAGGCGATGTCGTTACAAGCAAGTTGTTACCTACACGTGCCGCATAAGGTGCGTATCGTCCACTTGTCTCTGTTCGTGGCAGGTCCCACGGTACTGTCTCCATACTGTTTCTTAACTGCAGGGAGCCATCCAGCCATTGGGCTCCTCGTATATAAGAACCTGTTGGTAAGTAGTACCGTGGTCCATATGAAGGAGCAGGATCGAAAGCCGTTAGACCCGGCGTGTTTGATGGCAGGGATTGGGCCATCGAATGAACCCGTTTAAAGCGAAGAGGAGCCTCTTGCCGGATATTTGGTATGCGTAGGGCGAAGCAGAAAGTCTGAGAGTAATACAGACCATACGCATCAAAAGCGTCTACCAGAAGCCATCCAATACGAGGTTGTTGCCACGTATACACCCCTATAAAGACATAGTTGCCCAGTTCAGAGTCAGCCCAGATGTAGTTGCCTGTACTGGGGTTTTCTCCCATCACCAAGAGAATGAGATCGTTAGGCAGAGGCTTACCTCTCCACTTTCTACCGCGATCATTCACAACCACAAAGGCTTGCCAACGATTAGGCAAATTGGGACCGCCATAGCCTGCGCGATGGAACATGATACCTGCATCAACCTCTAAGTTATCGCCTGTTACCCCTAAATAGATGAAGGGCTTCTCTTCCGAACGCTGCAAGGAGAGATTTGCTGGTTCAACCTTTGGTAGGTACACAAATCCAGAAACGCCTTCATATTGCTCGTTGTTGTACTGACTTCTGCTCACTATTCTCCGAAAAGCCCCAGCGTCGATTTTCTGAGGTTGTCTAGACTGTCCCTTTATTTGCTCTTGCTGTTCAAAAGTCAAGCAAGATGGCATCGGAATAGACATTCCTGACAGCACCAACTGCGAGTTGTCTGTGTCCACATACCCGTCGGGAGGAAAAGCAATCTGGTAACCTTCGATGTAGACCGAACCATCTGGAGCCATTACCCGTAGTCCTCCTGAGCGATTAGAGACGTATCTCCGCACTGTTTGCAGAATACTAGTGGGAGACTCATCCCATGGAATACTTTGTGCATCTGGCACGTCGCTGTCTTCGTCAGACGCTGTGGAAACAGTATTGTTCGAGCCGTTGGCTATAGCCTGAGCCACATAGAAATACTCTACCCCCATGGAAAGTCCTGTGTTTGTCCATCGGAATGTATTATTGCCTACTGTAGCAACAGGTTGGTCGTAGTCGTACACTCCTGATCTTGTAGACCGGAAGATACGATAGCCTGTGGCACCAGGGACTGGGCTCCAGTACACTGTTATTTTGTTAACACCTGTTGCCGCGGCAAATATCCAACTGGGCGGGGTTACTATACTCCCCTCACCCCTCAACCAGTGGCTCGCCTTCGCCTGAACCGTATACGCACCCGCAGGCAGGGTCAACTCCACATCCACCTCTGCCGACGAGGCAACGATACCCACCGTTTTGACGTATACCGGCGCATCGGGGTTACTCTCCGTGCCCACCGCCTTCGCACGAAACTCCACGCTGATCACACGGCTCGGATGACCACCCCAGTCACTCAGCTGCAAACGCAAGGGAACAGTCAAACCCTCTTCCATCGGCTGTTCCACGCCCGTCAGCGCGTCTACCCCAATCTCGCCGAAGTGGTTCACAAGGATGCCGAAGTCAAACAGAGTGACCTCCGTGTCCCCGTCCAAATCCGCTTCAGGGGTGAAGCCGGGGTCTTGCTCGCTCAAGCCGAAGTTGGCAACCAGGATGCCGTGGTCGAAGAGGGTCACTTCGTTGTCTCCATCGATGTCGCCGTTGAGAAGGGTCATGATGGGTGGCTGCTGGGCGTTAGCCAGCGTCGCCCACAGGACAAAAAGTGTAGCAAGAATTACATTGAGTGGGGGGGGAGTAGCGAAACCGGTTGTACGCTTGAACATTGTAAAACCTCGTTTGCGTGAAGTGTTCAAAATGCTTGTTACATCGTTCTGTTTACAGAATAACAGAGATAGCTGGGTTGTGTCAAGGAGTTTGGCGAGGGTGTTCGAGAATTGTTGAGAAGTTGGTTGTCGCGCAAGCAGAGAGGCGTTCTTGCTACCTCTTGTCTTACCTCACCCCCGTCCCCTCTCCTACGAGGAGAGGGGGCGTTCCCCCTTCCCTCACAGGGAAGGGGGCTAGGGGGTTAGGTGATCTATCCATTCAACCACCCATTTCGAACACCCTCAGGGATTTGGCAAGATTCTTGGTGAGGATAGTGCTCTTGTGCTTGCAGCCAGAACCGCCTGGCAGAGAGGCTGAATTGCTACGGCTCGCTGCCGACGAGAACCTCAACGCGGACATTCTGCGCGTTCTGTTGCGTCGCAAGCCCGACCTGGACACTGTGCGTGTGCAGGATGTGGGTCTTTCGGGAGCCGACGACCGTGTGGTATCCAGCGGGCGAAAATTACTCCTTCACCAATGTCACCACCACCCTGCACTCAGGATTCAGATACTTCTCCACCGTGCGGCGGATATCCTCGGCGGTCACCGCCAGCACGTTCTTCTCGTACTCGGTGGCGAAGAGGTAGGTATCTATCATTTCGTAGAAGCCCAGCGTGTTTGCCTGCCCTTCCGTGGTCTCCATCCCAAAGAGGTATTCGCCCAGTATCTCTCGTTTGGCGCGCGCCAGCTCTGCATCGGTGACCGGCGTCTTCGCCAGCTGCTGCAGGGCACCCACGACCATGGCTTCCGCCTGCTGAGGGTTGCCGCCCTCTGGAAGCTCCACCACAATGCTGAAGATGCCAGGATACCGCTGGGTGAGGAACTCCGTAGTGACGCGCGTGGCAACACCCTGTCCCACCAGCAGCCGGGTAAGCAGACCGTCCCGCCGCCCCAGCAGGGCAAGCAACAGGTCGCACGCGCACACATCCTTCACCTCTTTCACCGACGGCGCCATGAAGCCGATGCCCACCACCGGAAAACCCCTGCGCACCTTGAACTGTGCATGGCGGGGCGCGCCGGGCGGCGATTCGGGTTCGGGTTCCGATTCAGCGATGTCGCGTCTCTTCCATCCGCCGAACAGCTTCTCGACCGCCGCGAAGGCTTCTGTCGCGGTCACATCGCCCACAATCACCAGCGAGGCGTTGTTCGGCACGTAGTACTTCCGATAGAACTCCACTATCTGCTCGCGCTGGATGCGGATAATGGAATCGCGCGTGGCAGCGACGGGCAGGCGGTATGGATGTTTCTGGAAAAGCAGTTCCGCCAGACGCTGGTTGGCATCACGCACGGGGTCATCAGCGGCGCGCGCCAGCTCGTCCAGAATAATCATCTGCTCGCGTTCCACGTCCTCGGGGCGCAACGCGCTGTTCTGCACCGCATCGGCAACCACCTCCAGCGCGTTCTGCCAGTATCGGCTGGCAACGGTGGTGTACAGGTGCATCCAGTCGCGCGACGTGGTGGCGTTCAGGGTAGCACCCAGTTCCTCGATATCGCGGTCTACCTCACCTCTGCCGCGCTTTGCGGTGCCACGAAAGAGCAGATGCTCCATAAAATGCGCCACGCCGTTGGTTTCGGCGGTCTCCCGCGAGGAGCCAGCGCGTATCCACAGGTCTATCGTCACCAGAGGAGCCTCATGCGCCTCGCGCACCAGCACGCGCAACCCGTTCGGAAGGGTTTTCAGCTGGATCGACTCGGCTGGCAGGCTATCCGCCCGAACAAGAACTACCGCCAGCAACCAAAACAAGCACCATGCAACCGTTCTGGACACAGAATAACTCCCGTGAGAGAAGATATTTTATTATACTACGACCCATGCCACTGAAACACCGCAAGGGACTGTGCGATGTAAAGGGACACAACCTGCCATTCTGAGCCAAACGAAGAATCTCTAAGACTTTTTGCTAACGCGCAGAACGACAGTTTATGTCGCTTTATATCCCCAACTATCGCGCGGTCCTCTGACTGCGTAACTCCTGGAACTCTACAAAATGGTTTCAGACAGGGAAGATGTTCGATAAATCATGTAGACACCCCGTATCCATAAACACCACAAAAAACTGCCATCCCCAACGAACCGCACCACTCCCATACGCCCCCTTCACACTCCCAAACAATTGCTCAATTCGGTAACGCTCCCTGAAAGCCCAACTATACTGCTGCGAACGCAACCGAGCACGACACCGAGCATCCGAACGCACACACTGCCACAAACCATCCCGAACACGCGCCACAGGCAAAAAACCAACATCCTCCAATAACCGCAACAACCCTGCCCGATGACCATACAAACCATCCTCCACCAACAAAGTGCCCGAAGCCATACCCCCGCGACCATTATGCTCTACCCACTGCCGCAATAACCTCCCTTCATCCGCATACGCCTCCCCCAACGATAATCCCATCACCCATAACTGTCCACCCTGCCTATAACCCATCACCGTCGCTTTCACCTGCGCACGCTGCCGACGCACCGCCGCCCCACGCAAATACTGCGACACAAACACCCCAGCATACCCAAAACCCGTGCCGTCCACAAAAGCACACCGCGTCGCACCAATCGGCTACTCTCACGCGATACCCTGCTGTGCTAACCAAGTGAGCAACTGCTGCAGCCGTTCCTGCTGGAGGTGATGGAAGCGGTAGACAAGTGTGCCTAAGGCAGGCAAATCAAACTCACTCAGCAGTTCGGGGGCAATGCCAAAGAGCAGGCGTCGGTAGGAAGCGTGTTCGCGGATGCGCAGCAGCAGCAAGGTGAGGATGAGCGCTTCGGGGTATTGGTAGGGTCTTGCGCGTCGTTTGGGCAGAGGGTGTAGTTGGCAGAAGCGTTGGATGTAGTGGTAGATGCCCCTCACGGGGAGGGTGGTCAAGGTGACGTGTTTAGGGTATTGGTGTTTCATAGCCATTTATATACCCGATATCCACCAACTTTTTGAACATCCTCCTTTGACATCATTCGTCAAACCGCCACTCTACGTCATAAGCCCCCCCACTTTGATACTCTGTCGGTTCCATAAACTCGTAGGGTGGAACCACAGGACTATCCTGTCGCTCTCTGCCCATAGGCAACCTGTCCGTATTATAGACCATGATGTGGTTTTCAAAGTAGGAACGATCACCGATCCTATAAGAACGGGTAAGATCACAGGTGGAGATAATCGCCCAACGCCCGTTGTTAGAAACTGCGTGAGGTTGAATGACGCCAGCTACATGTTGCCCATCCATCAGCAGACGAACACCACCTCTCTTACTGTCTAGGAACAGCTTCGCTTTAGTAAACCTACCTCGTGGTATCTCAATTTGGGGGTCATAGGGCTCTGCACGCAGGCGCCACTGTCCATTGCGGGAGTAGACGCAAAGCCTCGGAGGGTCAAGGGGTGCTTTATACCACCAGGGATTCAGGATGTTCCACCCTTCCTGAACATGGCGTATCTGAGCGGAACCCAGGCGCCAGCGTTGGTGTGTACGGATGTCCATACCGTACCAGACCACAGCTTTTCGTTTTCCCAACACTTTACACCAGATGGTACGGCTGTCCGGATACCATCCGGTTGCTACACAACCATTTATCAGTTTGGTTGCCTTTGTCGTCGCACACTCCACCAGCACTAGGTCATACCAGTTTGTTATTCCCAACAAGTAGCGCCCGTCCGGCGAGAAACGGGGGTAATATATTGGGTCAGAGGGGAACTGAACAGTGCGCCACTTGCGCGGGTGAGACTTGACATCCGCGATTGCCATGCCTAGCCCAACCGCAGTGATCGCCACGTATCGCTTGTCCAGGGACATACCTACCCAACGGTCATCCAAGCTTCCTCGGCGTAGCAAGGGAACGATCTTTCTCTGCCCTCTCTCGAAGCGAAGGATTCCCAACGTGCCTTGCTCCTCTGTTAGGTACCACAGCCTTTCGAAAGGCGGCATCTCCTTCAGGGACTGCCAGTATAGCTGCTGGATGCGCGCGGGGAGGCTTCTGATGTAAGTCTCACCATATTTCTTTTGGATCTCTTGCATCATCACACCTCACCGCAGATCTACAGTGACGACTTCCCGGAAGTATTGCTCTATAGGGAGGAAATCCTCTACCTTGACCACTTGCTCGTTGGGAAACACACGAACATCCCCACCGAAAGAAGGCGTCCATTGTTGCCAGCCATTACAGAATACCTGCACCTCGTTTAACTCCTCGAGGGTTATCCGTGAAACGTAACCGACGCCAATGTATCTGGCAAACGAACCTGTACGTCGCCAGCCGTCCTGGTCATCTTTGGGAATCCCATTTTGAGCCATCGAAATCACACGCCGCACTCGAGGATTGCCTCTCGTAAAATCTGGCACCTTTGCAACACCTACGAAGGTGTGTTGGTAATACGGAGAGTCTGGGTCGGTATCTATCAGGTATCGCCATGCTTTGATTTCCAGAACAGCTGACTTTTCTCGAAACCTTGCTTCACTGTTGATACGCAGGTTTATATCAACGACATAGCCGTATTGTACCATGTCCCATGATAGGTCGCTTCGCGTTGTCCCTACTACGGGGATGTATTTGTCAGTGTCGGTGCCTTGTTTGCGAGGCTTCTCAATGCGTATCCTCATATATGGCATCCACCTTGCATAGCTGGGGGGTGGCGAACCGGGATCTTTTCCTTCTTCCCTACCGTTTCTTCGCACACCTCTTCCCCTGGGATGGTAACTGATACCGCCTTCGATATCTACTCTTCCGCCTCCCGCAGCATCGTAAGCGATGCCGAAGTATACGTGAGGGGTATCGCGTGTATTTGCATGCGTATCACCTGACACAAAAACATACCATTGAGGTAGAAAGAAGTTACCCCTTGCCCCAATACAGGGGTGCTCGCTATCCGTACGGATGCGACGATATGGACCGGTATGGTCGCGCTGCTGTAGAATGCTCGAGATGCCCTCTCCCTTGTCCTCCATCTGTAGGGGCATCAGCAAACCGCCGTCCGAAGTCTCCACGACACCCTGCGCAGTGTTGTACTGGAGGGGAGCAGGTGACTCACTCTGGACTACGCCTCCAATGCTAGAATAGTACACGCCATCTGGCGAGAGTACGCTTATGTCGCCATAATCATTGCCGGTCAGGCTACGAACCGCCCGCAAGATGCTGGCTGCATCCCCCGTATCCCACGGTATCGCCCCCACATGCGGAACCGCGCTATCCTCCTCCGATGGAGCACTCCATACCCCGTTGCGCTCCGCCTCCACCACAAAGTAATACTCCTGCTCGGAGGTTAAACCCGTGACGCTTAGCATCCGCGCGTCTCCAGACTGAACCGAAGACACGTTGGGATATACCCCGCTTGCTGTGCCCCAGCGCACCCGATAACCCGTTGCACCGGGCACCTCGTCCCAATACACCGTCACCTTGTTCGCCCCCGTCGGCGCGGCGAATATCCACGGCACAGAGGTCAAAACCACATCTTCACCACGCAACCAGTGGCTCGCCTTCGCCTGAACCGTATATGCACCCGCCGGCAGGGTCAACTCCACGTCCACCTCTGCCGACGGGGCAACGATACTCACCGTTTTAACGTATACCGGCGCATCGGGGTTACTCTCCGTGCCCACCGCCTTCGCGCGAAACTCCACGCTGATCACACGGCTCGGATGACCGCCCCAGTCGCCTAAACGCAACCGCTCAAGGGATGTCAACGGCATCTACTGGCAGGGCCGATACCACCAGGTAACGCATCTGCCCCTGGATGGGCACTTCCACTAGGTAGCGTTTTCCTGTATCGGATGGAGGCATATCCTTTTGCCAGAAGAACTCGTCTAGTCCGAGATACACTCCCTTGCCGTGTTTCGCCCAGCGTATCAAGTTAAAGTGATAAAAAGCCCATCCCTTCGACCAAGCGTTGCCAACACCTCGCACATCTTGGTAGTAGTGTTTCCCCTGTTCATTGACGAAGTGCAGACGAGCAAGAAGATCGTGCTGGCGACGCAACCGATTCTGTTCAGTGCGCGTGGGATCAAAAAAGACCGTCCACTTGCTATTTGGAGAGATCAGCAAGTGCTGTCCTGCAGGAGCACCTTGTGGCGTTTGGGGTCGCACCGGGTCGGCATCGGCGTACTCCCTACCGTACAGTTTACGATATAGCCTCAAGGCATGACGAAATGCCCTTCCCATCAGACGGTCCATGTGAGAGGGCTCGAGCGGACGGATTTGCTCGCCATTTACGTACACACCGTAGAATCGCTGGTCGTCTCGTCCTTGCCTCACACCATAGACTAGATACCGACTATCCAGTGACCACAAGTAACAGTCGGCTCTGTCTGTCAGCTGACGTGCTTGCCCAGAGGTTACATCTACCAGATATAGCCCTGACTCGTGTCCCCACCCTGTTGTTGCTACGTATTTACTGTTGGGCGACCAGCGCCAGTCGCCTTGGTAAGCAGCTGGCGTCACACGGCGGATAAACAGGTTGGCTGTTTCACCGACAGCCAGTGCAATCGGCTTTGGACGCCCTCCGGCTACATCCGATCGTGGGATGAATGATGCAGCCAGTCGTTTCCCATCCGGTGAGAGCTTTACCTCCCCTAGGTTATACAGGTCGCCCTCATAACTGTTTGGAAATAAGCGTCCAGCCACGTGTTTCCCGTTGCGAAAGATTTCTAGTCCGAAAACAGGCTGTTCATACATGGCAGTCGCCCGATAGGTAACTATCAACCCTGAGAAAGACAAATTAAGCACCTCGATCTTACCTCCTTTCTCAGTTAGTGTCTGATATTAACAGTCTCGCTGGTAGGACTACCTCCGGTAGGCGATGTCGTTACAAGCAAGTTGTTACCTACACGTGCCGCATAAGGTGCGTATCGTCCACTTGTCTCTGTTCGTGGCAGGTCCCACGGTACTGTCTCCATACTGTTTCTTAACTGCAGGGAGCCATCCAGCCATTGGGCTCCTCGTATATAAGAACCTGTTGGTAAGTAGTACCGTGGTCCATATGAAGGAGCAGGATCGAAAGCCGTTAGACCCGGCGTGTTTGATGGCAGGGATTGGGCCATCGAATGAACCCGTTTAAAGCGAAGAGGAGCCTCTTGCCGGATATTTGGTATGCGTAGGGCGAAGCAGAAAGTCTGAGAGTAATACAGACCATACGCATCAAAAGCGTCTACCAGAAGCCATCCAATACGAGGTTGTTGCCACGTATACACCCCTATAAAGACATAGTTGCCCAGTTCAGAGTCAGCCCAGATGTAGTTGCCTGTACTGGGGTTTTCTCCCATCACCAAGAGAATGAGATCGTTAGGCAGAGGCTTACCTCTCCACTTTCTACCGCGATCATTCACAACCACAAAGGCTTGCCAACGATTAGGCAAATTGGGACCGCCATAGCCTGCGCGATGGAACATGATACCTGCATCAACCTCTAAGTTATCGCCTGTTACCCCTAAATAGATGAAGGGCTTCTCTTCCGAACGCTGCAAGGAGAGATTTGCTGGTTCAACCTTTGGTAGGTACACAAATCCAGAAACGCCTTCATATTGCTCGTTGTTGTACTGACTTCTGCTCACTATTCTCCGAAAAGCCCCAGCGTCGATTTTCTGAGGTTGTCTAGACTGTCCCTTTATTTGCTCTTGCTGTTCAAAAGTCAAGCAAGATGGCATCGGAATAGACATTCCTGACAGCACCAACTGCGAGTTGTCTGTGTCCACATACCCGTCGGGAGGAAAAGCAATCTGGTAACCTTCGATGTAGACCGAACCATCTGGAGCCATTACCCGTAGTCCTCCTGAGCGATTAGAGACGTATCTCCGCACTGTTTGCAGAATACTAGTGGGAGACTCATCCCATGGAATACTTTGTGCATCTGGCACGTCGCTGTCTTCGTCAGACGCTGTGGAAACAGTATTGTTCGAGCCGTTGGCTATAGCCTGAGCCACATAGAAATACTCTACCCCCATGGAAAGTCCTGTGTTTGTCCATCGGAATGTATTATTGCCTACTGTAGCAACAGGTTGGTCGTAGTCGTACACTCCTGATCTTGTAGACCGGAAGATACGATAGCCTGTGGCACCAGGGACTGGGCTCCAGTACACTGTTATTTTGTTAACACCTGTTGCCGCGGCAAATATCCAACTGGGCGGGGTTACTATACTCCCCTCACCCCTCAACCAGTGGCTCGCCTTCGCCTGAACCGTATACGCACCCGCAGGCAGGGTCAACTCCACATCCACCTCTGCCGACGAGGCAACGATACCCACCGTTTTGACGTATACCGGCGCATCGGGGTTACTCTCCGTGCCCACCGCCTTCGCACGAAACTCCACGCTGATCACACGGCTCGGATGACCACCCCAGTCACTCAGCTGCAAACGCAAGGGAACAGTCAAACCCTCTTCCATCGGCTGTTCCACGCCCGTCAGCGCGTCTACCCCAATCTCGCCGAAGTGGTTCACAAGGATGCCGAAGTCAAACAGAGTGACCTCCGTGTCCCCGTCCAAATCCGCTTCAGGGGTGAAGCCGGGGTCTTGCTCGCTCAAGCCGAAGTTGGCAACCAGGATGCCGTGGTCGAAGAGGGTCACTTCGTTGTCTCCATCGATGTCGCCGTTGAGAAGGGTCATGATGGGTGGCTGCTGGGCGTTAGCCAGCGTCGCCCACAGGACAAAAAGTGTAGCAAGAATTACATTGAGTGGGGGGGGAGTAGCGAAACCGGTTGTACGCTTGAACATTGTAAAACCTCGTTTGCGTGAAGTGTTCAAAATGCTTGTTACATCGTTCTGTTTACAGAATAACAGAGATAGCTGGGTTGTGTCAAGGAGTTTGGCGAGGGTGTTCGAGAATTGTTGAGAAGTTGGTTGTCGCGCAAGCAGAGAGGCGTTCTTGCTACCTCTTGTCTTACCTCACCCCCGTCCCCTCTCCTACGAGGAGAGGGGGCGTTCCCCCTTCCCTCACAGGGAAGGGGGCTAGGGGGTTAGGTGATCTATCCATTCAACCACCCATTTCGAACACCCTCAGGGATTTGGCAAGATTCTTGGTGAGGATAGTGCTCTTGTGCTTGCAGCCAGAACCGCCTGGCAGAGAGGCTGAATTGCTACGGCTCGCTGCCGACGAGAACCTCAACGCGGACATTCTGCGCGTTCTGTTGCGTCGCAAGCCCGACCTGGACACTGTGCGTGTGCAGGATGTGGGTCTTTCGGGAGCCGACGACCGTGTGGTATCCAGCGGGCGAAAATTACTCCTTCACCAATGTCACCACCACCCTGCACTCAGGATTCAGATACTTCTCCACCGTGCGGCGGATATCCTCGGCGGTCACCGCCAGCACGTTCTTCTCGTACTCGGTGGCGAAGAGGTAGGTATCTATCATTTCGTAGAAGCCCAGCGTGTTTGCCTGCCCTTCCGTGGTCTCCATCCCAAAGAGGTATTCGCCCAGTATCTCTCGTTTGGCGCGCGCCAGCTCTGCATCGGTGACCGGCGTCTTCGCCAGCTGCTGCAGGGCACCCACGACCATGGCTTCCGCCTGCTGAGGGTTGCCGCCCTCTGGAAGCTCCACCACAATGCTGAAGATGCCAGGATACCGCTGGGTGAGGAACTCCGTAGTGACGCGCGTGGCAACACCCTGTCCCACCAGCAGCCGGGTAAGCAGACCGTCCCGCCGCCCCAGCAGGGCAAGCAACAGGTCGCACGCGCACACATCCTTCACCTCTTTCACCGACGGCGCCATGAAGCCGATGCCCACCACCGGAAAACCCCTGCGCACCTTGAACTGTGCATGGCGGGGCGCGCCGGGCGGCGATTCGGGTTCGGGTTCCGATTCAGCGATGTCGCGTCTCTTCCATCCGCCGAACAGCTTCTCGACCGCCGCGAAGGCTTCTGTCGCGGTCACATCGCCCACAATCACCAGCGAGGCGTTGTTCGGCACGTAGTACTTCCGATAGAACTCCACTATCTGCTCGCGCTGGATGCGGATAATGGAATCGCGCGTGGCAGCGACGGGCAGGCGGTATGGATGTTTCTGGAAAAGCAGTTCCGCCAGACGCTGGTTGGCATCACGCACGGGGTCATCAGCGGCGCGCGCCAGCTCGTCCAGAATAATCATCTGCTCGCGTTCCACGTCCTCGGGGCGCAACGCGCTGTTCTGCACCGCATCGGCAACCACCTCCAGCGCGTTCTGCCAGTATCGGCTGGCAACGGTGGTGTACAGGTGCATCCAGTCGCGCGACGTGGTGGCGTTCAGGGTAGCACCCAGTTCCTCGATATCGCGGTCTACCTCACCTCTGCCGCGCTTTGCGGTGCCACGAAAGAGCAGATGCTCCATAAAATGCGCCACGCCGTTGGTTTCGGCGGTCTCCCGCGAGGAGCCAGCGCGTATCCACAGGTCTATCGTCACCAGAGGAGCCTCATGCGCCTCGCGCACCAGCACGCGCAACCCGTTCGGAAGGGTTTTCAGCTGGATCGACTCGGCTGGCAGGCTATCCGCCCGAACAAGAACTACCGCCAGCAACCAAAACAAGCACCATGCAACCGTTCTGGACACAGAATAACTCCCGTGAGAGAAGATATTTTATTATACTACGACCCATGCCACTGAAACACCGCAAGGGACTGTGCGATGTAAAGGGACACAACCTGCCATTCTGAGCCAAACGAAGAATCTCTAAGACTTTTTGCTAACGCGCAGAACGACAGTTTATGTCGCTTTATATCCCCAACTATCGCGCGGTCCTCTGACTGCGTAACTCCTGGAACTCTACAAAATGGTTTCAGACAGGGAAGATGTTCGATAAATCATGTAGACACCCCGTATCCATAAACACCACAAAAAACTGCCATCCCCAACGAACCGCACCACTCCCATACGCCCCCTTCACACTCCCAAACAATTGCTCAATTCGGTAACGCTCCCTGAAAGCCCAACTATACTGCTGCGAACGCAACCGAGCACGACACCGAGCATCCGAACGCACACACTGCCACAAACCATCCCGAACACGCGCCACAGGCAAAAAACCAACATCCTCCAATAACCGCAACAACCCTGCCCGATGACCATACAAACCATCCTCCACCAACAAAGTGCCCGAAGCCATACCCCCGCGACCATTATGCTCTACCCACTGCCGCAATAACCTCCCTTCGTCCGCATACGCCTCCCCCAACGACAATCCCATCACCCATAACTGTCCACCCTCTGCCGATAACCCAACACTGTCGCTTTCACATGCGCACGCTGCCGACGCAACGCCTCCCCACGCCGATACTGCGACACAAACACCCCAGCATACCCAAGACCCGTGCCGTCCACAAAAGCACACGGTGTTTCACCAGTCGGCGTCTCTAACGCGATACCCTGCTGTGCTAACCAAGTAAGCAACTGCTGCTGGCGTCCCTGCTGGAGGTGATGGAAGCGGTAGACAAGTGTGCCTAAGGCAGGCAAATCAAACTCGCTCAGCAGTTCGGGGGCAATGCCAAAGAGCAGGCGTCAGTAGGAAGCGTGTTCGAGCGTGTGTAGCAGCAGCAAGGTGAGGATGATCGCTTCGGGGTATTGGCAGGGTCTTGCGCGTCGTTTGGGCAGAGGGTGTAGTTGGCAGAAGCGTTGGATGTAGTGGTAGATGACCCTCACGGGGAGGGTGGTCAAGGTGAGGTGTCTAAGGTATTGGTGTTTCAATACCCGATATCCACTGATTTTTCGAACATCCTCTCAGACAGAGCACGCTGCGCTTTGCACGGGTTACCACCTACGGTGACCCCCAAACCCTCTTGACAAACTATATCTATCTACGCTAGGATTCTCACAGTCAACCCGAAGTGACGGCGACCAAGAAGGGCGGAGAGACCCCCCTGCTACCCACCATCTGCCTTCCTGCAAGCCCTCACCTCTTGTTGACCATATTCTTTCCAAAAGGAGGGTTTCA